>Ga0307517_10002980_pt1 | contig 26748 bp, 24 predicted proteins | sample 23_EM_MG_FD_194515 | JGI IMG/M metagenome (GOLD analysis project Ga0307517, IMG submission 194515) | Populus trichocarpa ectomycorrhiza microbial communities from riparian zone in the Pacific Northwest, United States - 23_EM | ecosystem: Host-associated > Plants > Roots > Unclassified | place... | reverse complement strand
CTACGACGCATCCTACATTTATTAGCCACACACTCCATATGGATATCCCCCTCTTACATCCCCTCATCCTCGAACTTAGCCGATGAACCCTCACGAGGTCTTCCGGTCCTTAATTTACCACCCTTTCATACATCACTATCAATACCCCCTCTACTATCTCCTTTCCTTGCACCACATCATATAGATTAGATTAGATTAGATATCGCCCTTTTTCAGAAGTTCAACCAGTATGTGACCTCCCACGCCAAATACGTAACATGTCATGTTCTTCTTCCTACCAACATCTGGTTGGGAAGACCTTCCTCTCCTGGAAGACATACCCACCTGGGACGATGCTCCTTCACCGCGGCGCAACCTTGTTCCCCCGTGCACTCCTGTGACACCTCAATGCAAACATCGTTTCCACCCATATCACCAGGACACGCGCTCCCCCGCGAATGCCCTCCTTATGCCCCCATCTCCTTCCTTCAACTCTCCCTCACACTGCTTCTCCAGTCGGATACAAAACTCCATCATGCAAGCCCTCGAAAATGGCTGGGCAAAATCCACACTAGACGGCTACTCTCGACATGTCACCCACTTCCTCGCCTTCTGCAAGCAAGAAGAAGTCCCAGCTGCACTACAATTCCCCGCTGACGAATTCGTCCTCTGCACATATGCAGCCTCTGACACTGGACATGTCTCAGCCAGCACCATCCAGAACCGACTTTCCGGTCTTAAGGCATGGCACAACGCCCACGGCACGACCTGGAACGGCGGTTTGTGCCTACAAGTCGTCATCAATGGCGCCAAGAACCTAGCCCCCTCTTCCTCCAAAAAACTTCCATGTCCACCGATCACTGTTACCATGCTTCAGCAGCTCTTCGACGGACTCGACCTCACCAAACCTTTGGATGCAGCAGTTGCTGCCTGCGCATTGCTCGCCTTCTGGGGCCAATGTCGCCTCGGTGAACTCCTATCAATGTCTGCCTTGGACCTCTCGACCACTTCCAAACCTGCTCGCTCCCACTTCAACCACTCCACCCGCAGCATCGGCTCCCACACCCTTGCCCTCCCTCAGACGAAAACAAACCGAGACGGAGAGAAGGTCGTACTTGTCTCTCGCTCAGACTCCCTTGACCCCATCTCGCATGTCCGCTCACACCTCGCAACCAGTACCCTTCCGGGCAACCTTCCACTCCTTGCTTACTCCACCCCTTCCGGTCCGCGCATGCTGACGAAGGCAGCCTTCCTCTCGAGATGCAACCAGGTCTGGACGGCCTCAGGATATCCACGCACGACCAGCCACAGCTTCCGCATCGGCGGCACGACAGAACTCCTCACCTCCGGCATTCCTCCGGACGTCGTAAAATCCATGGGTCACTGGTCATCCGACTCCTTCCTCCGCTACTGGAGAGACCTCGAAACTATCGCCCCACTTCATGCTCACAACGCGTACCGCAAAAAGGCAGGACGGTCATCTGGTGGTATCTAACATGATAGGCACCGCCATCTGGGGCGAGCCCATGTTCCTTGTCGGCTGGGTGATCCCCATCGCTCTGGGGGTTCATCCTCCCCCTCCATCGTCCTTCGCCCCACGGAGAAGTCGACCTACCGTCGACTTTTTTCAGTGCACCCCGTAGACTACCGACTAGAACAAAGTTTACATCTACTGGCGAACTGCACCAACATCCACAAGATAGAAACACCCATGTGACTGCCACGTGGGCATGCCTTCTTGGGGACAGCAGGTCGCAACGACTTCAAACCTTTCTTATATTCTTGTTAAGTACCTTATCGCTCTAGCTTCATTCCGGGCCCTCATCATCGTCTCCACCTCATCTCGGGCCCCCCAAATTTCTTTTCCCGCCCACCCGCTCCTTCTTCCCTCTTTACGTAGCATAGCACATTATTTACGCACCCAACATACACATGTCTATTCAGTAGAGGAGGTTCGATGGAAGGGGTTCATCCTCCCCCTCCATCGTCCTTCGCCCCAAGGAGAAGTCGACCTACCGTCGACTTCTTCGGCGCACCCCGTAGACTACTGACTAGAACAAAGTTTACATCTACTGGCGAACTGCGCCAACATCCACAAGATATATGGTTTCATGACTTAGAGTACTGCAGTAGGCTGTGCATATAACTGTGGTGGTGACCAACACCAGTATCCAGTTACTGGAACCCCCCTAAGTGAAACAAAGATAGTATATAAGCACTAGTATGCTTATTTAGAGTGGGAAAGGTGCATTACAGGTTGTAACATCCTCAGAACATGCATTTATGGTAGTGTAATGGAGATGGAATTTTTTTCAACCTTCCTCATGGTACACCTTTACTGGAACCTCCCAAAATTAAGGACTGGGGAGTATGGTATCTATACATAGTATATGGAGGTGCAGAACAGCCATCTGGTCCTGCAGAGTATCTGTGCTGCCTGAGATACACCCAGGGCATATAAATTCTTATGGAGGCTCCAGGGCAATATGTCCAGTTATTATTTGATATAAAATCAGTATAATAACATAGTAATGGGAATATAAGCTTGTATTGAGAGTGCTTGACATAGGGCCAGATAGTTTGGGGATGGCCAGAATAAATGATATAAGGGAAGTGAGTGGAAGTGAGCAAAAAGAGCGAAATTGGATTATTGTGACATGGTCAATTCAGATAAAAAGTATCTGAGGTGATAGAAAGAAGGGCTCAAGTAGCTACAGAGTGGCCCAAAAATAATTACAGAGATTGAAAGGATAATGATTACAGAAAGCTAGAAATGAAGGGGAAGGATGGTACATGGATAGCGACTGATTGTGACCATAAACTGCTTACATGGCTTTGTTTGTATCAAGACACCTCTTCAAAACCTCCTGCTTTGCTTATTCACTCAATCTCTTCAATTATTTTTGGGCCACTCTTTAGCTACTTAGGCCCTTCCTTCTATCAGCTCAGATATTTTTTATCTAAATTGGCTATGTCACAATAATCTAGTTTCGCTCTTTTTGCTCCCTTCCATTCATCTCTCTTATATCATTCCTTCTGGCCATCCCCAGGCTATCTGTTTGCTATAAGTCAGCCACAGAGAATTCTGTAGTATGTTAATCAGCTATAATATGTAGAGAGGGAAGGCAATTGGTGAGACTGTAGTGAGATAACTGATGGGTGGTATACCCTCCCCTCCCCTTCTCCATGCACCATTCCTCATGTAAAGTGCTTCAAATATGAGCTCATATTCTCATTACCATACAGCTACACTACCATTATATCAAATAATAACTTGAATGAGACATATTGCCCTGGGGCTTCCAGAGAAATCTGTATATTCTGGGGGCATACTCCCCATTACATATTCCCTGGGCCACCATATGGCTGTTCTGGACTGCCAGAGACCATGTGTATGTAGCATTATATCTATGCCTTGCATTAGAGAGGCTCCAGTCAAGGTTTACCAAGGGGAAGGTTGAAGGGAATTCATCTCAATTACACCACCTTGAAGGCATGATCTGGGGATGTTACTGCCTCTCAGGTAACTTACCCTCTCTCAATGAACATACTAGTGCTCATATACTGTCTTGATTTTCCTCAAGGGGGTTCCAGTAAATGAATACTGGTGGTGGTCATCACTACAATTATGTGCACAGCCTACTGCAGTGCTCTGGAGAAGGGAACCATATAATTAACCTCATAGCCTACATAATATACCACTATACAATATAGTTTGCAAGAAATATGGGGGGAAATGGGCCAGTAGCAGTGGAAATATCCTGTTCATCATCAATGGGCACCAGGGTGATGGGAACAAGTACCGGATTTGCTATTTTTTGGGCTCCAATTTTTCCACCTTTCGGTGCCCAGGGTTTGCATCTTTGCGGGCTCCGGTTTTTGCACTTTCCGGCACCCAAGATGTGTATTTTTTTGGGCTCCGGTTTTTCTATTTTTCGATGTCCAGGGTTTGCATCTTTGCAGGCTCCGGTTTTTCTTTTTTTTGGGCTCCAGTTTCTGCATTTCTTGGCACCTGAGGTGTGTATCTTTTTAGGCTCTGCTTTTTTTATTTTTCGGGCTCCGGTTTCTGCATTTCTCAGTACCTGAGGTGTGTATCTTTTCAGGCTGCTTTTTTTATTTTTCGGGCTCCGGTTTCTGCATTTCTCAGTACCTGAGGTGTGTATCTTTTCAGGCTGCTTTTTTTATTTTTCGGGCTCCGGTTTCTACACTTTTCGGCACCTGAGTTGTGTATCTTTTTGGGCTCCGCTTTTTCTACTTTTTGGGCTCCACCTGGTACACTTTTTGGTATCCGAGGTTTGCATTTTTGCAGGCTTTGTTTTTGCCCTTTTTGAGCTCCAGTTTTTGCTATTCTCAGCACCCGAGGTCTGTTTCATTTCGGGCTCTGGTTTTTACACCCAAAGTTTGCATCACTATGGCTCCAGTTTTTGCATTCTCGGGCCCTCCTTGTTACAGTTTAATAATCCTCCAAGTTTTTGATAATATATAAATGAATGTGAGAGAGGGAGACTGCAGGCCCCAGCCTGAAAAATTGCACAGTGACCGAATTGGAAAGCTGTAGCACCACCTAATCCATTTGCATGCAAATGATTGGCTCCATATGCATGCAAATGATTGGCTTCATATGCAAGTTTTTACCTAATGCAGCTGCACCATGATCATTGTGACAGTTGTCGCTTATGAGTCAGTCCGGCTAGCCCCGTGATGATTGGGACATTATATTTTCCATGTCACATGTATGTAAGGTAATTGTTACGCTGTCATATGTGGATTTGGACATGACGAAATGGGGGTTTCTTTATTACTTGGAGACAAAGTGAATCAATTTAGGTCAAAGCACACTAATTGAATATTTTTGTGCTCAGAGGAGCAGTTCTACTTGCCCCTTTTATTCCAGAGGGTGGCAGCAAAAGCGGCTCACGTGATTATTGGCTTCGTCTCAAGCTGTACAACCATTTCCCTCATCCTTCCATACCACCTCATTATCTTTTAAAAAATTTAAACAATGTTAAGCAGGACTTTTCTAAAAACTTTCTCTCCAAAATCTTTCAAAACTCGCTCCCATCATCTCGTTAAGTGAGCACAACCATATTTTCAAGCTCCACACTTTACATAAGCATTTTCTGACACAGTTCGGGGGGCGTGATAAGAAACAGACCACATATAACATGAATCATACCACATACAAAATTCACTTATATCGTGGTCTGTCTAGGAGAGACTAGTGTCATGGGTGACCTGAGCCAGACAGAAAGTCTGAAGAAGAAAATCCTGAGCTTTTCTCCAGGATAGAGTTCAGTGATTCGAGCTCTCTTCATCATGGCTACATAGTCTGAAATTACTGTTCTGTATATGATTGAGCTGTGAGCTCCAATTTTGGACAAAATCTCAAGGTTCATACCTCATATTGACTCCAATGGTTAGCTGGCGGTCACCATTTTTCTTCCGCTCTATTCCCTCATAAAGTGCAAAAGAGAAGAGTGATGCTGGCTATACTGCATATTTGATAGCCTAGGTATGTTAAGCGCTCATTGTCATATTAGAAACCTGAACACATTGACTTACTGTCCACAAATCTGGGTTGGGCATTGGCAAAGATGAGGAAGTGGTGGAAAAAAAACAGAACAAGTTATGAGGGTCTCTGATCTTATCCACCGAGACAGACCAACGTGAAACAGGGAACATTTTCTAAATAGGAGATACTTACTACAACATTGGCACCTAGTTGAACACTTTTAAGATTACTCATTAACCATAGTAATTGTCACAGGTTTTAAAACCGGTTACAGGTAAGATACACTAGAGTAGGGTGTGCATTGGATTTATTTGACCCTTGCTATACCTGCGGCATGGGTCAGCAGTTTACCAGTACCCACCTGGTTGATGGTGGGTTTTTTTATCTTTGAATCATGATCGATTGATCAACCATGTTGATCTCCCATTCCACCACTCTATTTGATGAATGTGGCCACAGGACATGTTAAAAGGTGAGCAATTTGTTTATAACCCTTTGACCACATGTTTACTAACCTTTTTCATTCTTTTACATCCCTCTATAGTTGAACTCGTTGCCACCTTGCCTCTCCCCTCCAATGAGAGATATAGGCTATCCAATGCCGATGTCAATGGATTTCGAGCAGGGTAGATAGAAAACAAGAGGGGAGATCCATGTTGTGGGAGACCTGCCAGGTGTGTAAGGATGCAAACCATATCTTACCTCTTCTACCTCCCTCACATGCAAGAGTGAGTTTGAGGTGACATTTTAACACTACTTTTACCACCTCCACCTCCCTCATGTGCAAGAGCGAGTTTGAGGTGACGTTTTAACACCACCCTTGCCTCCTCCCTCGCATGCAAGAGCGAGCTAGAGTTGACATTTCAATGCCATTCTCACCTCCTCCACCTTCCTTGGGTACAAGAGTGAGCTGTAGTTGATATTTCGACACCACTCTCACCTCTTCCACCTCCCTCATGTGCAAGAGCGAGCTGGAGGTGACATTTGGCACCACTCTCACCTCCTCCACCTTCCTTGCGTGCCAGAGCGAGCTGGAGAGAATGTTTCAACACCACTCTCACCTTCTCCACCTCCCTTGCATGCAAGAGTGAGCTGGTGGTGACATTTCGGCACTACTCTCACCTCCTCCACCTCCCTCGTGTGCAAGAGAGCTGGAGATGGCATTTCCATTTCAACCTCTTTCTCGCATCCTCCACCTCCATCATGTGTGCAATAGCAAGCCAGAGTTGATGTTTTGGTGCCGTTCTCACCTCCCTTGCATGCAAGAGTGAGCCATGAGGTTTATGGCATTTTGATGCCATTTGTACCTCCCTGTTTGCAACTCCTCCATGTCCCTTGCCTACAAGAACGAGCCAGCAGTAGACCTTTATGGCATTTCAACATCATTTCTCCCTCTTTAAATCAGTGTTACCATAGAATTCACAATAGTAATACATAGATCCACTAATAGATGGATATATTGAATAAATAAATTATTAGTGTAATTTATGAAGATGACTGGACAATATCAGAAAGTGCGCTCTTGTGTGTCTGAAGGTGTGCAATAAAAGCACTAATGTTCTTGAGAAAAGGTTGAGAAAAAGATAAGCTAGGAATAGGATGATAGCACCTGTACAAAATCAACATTTTTTTTTCACTTCGAAGACTTGGTCTTGATCTTCTGAATGTTATGCTTCCATTGTCCACCCCAATTTGATCGACAGTTGGTGGAACACTGGGTGAGGGCCTCCAAAAATCATACAAAGGTAACCACTCATCAAGCTTCATGTTCTATTCGAAATTGTGTTGTTTTAACCATTCAGTTGGAAACAATCCTTTGAGCTTGGAAATCACAGTTATCTGCTTTACATGGACATCAGGCTGTGACTGTGAAAGTGGAAACATTGTAATAGGATAGACATTCCCATTTCCGCTCACAACAATTTGTGACTGGTGAAACGAAATTGGAGGGGATGAAGGAGACATAATTGGTGGCATTGGGGGGTCCAAGGTGCCAGAATCAGATGCAGAAGTAGAAGGACTTTGCAACTGTGCATTTGCCAGCAAATAAGAGGGAATGGAAGCTCCAAGTTCATTTGGTAATGGAGGTGGTGGAACTGGATGTGCTTTATTAAAAATCAATTCAGCAAAAGCAAGTGCAATATTTTTTTAAAATGCACATGAAATCAAAGCAGAAAGATCCTCCATTGCTTTCCGCTTTACACCCCTTGAAGTTCCCATTCCTTGGAGGACAAGAACAGCATTCATGACATCCTTTAATTGCCCAATATTGTCACGCAAACCAGAGTTTGATTCCTCCAGAAGCGCTTGATGTAATTCCTGTTTTAGAAGGGCCGTCTTCATGAATCCTTGGATTGACATTGCATATTGTTCTGGTAAATTTTTGAGATTTTCATGGGCATCAGATTCAGCATTTTTGATGATCTGTGTTGAGATTGCAGAGAACATCTTGAAGGTTTGGGTGTCAAAAGGTGTGAATTTGAATATCGGCAGATTGGAATAGGCTGAGCATTGACCCTCTGCATCCTGCAGGAGGACCTTTCAAAGATATTTGAGGAGATTGAGGAAGTAAATGAGTGCTTCATCCTTTGCTACCTTTCCAAAGCGAACAACGCAGTTTGCAAGTGTGAGTTCCTCTTCCTCAATCCATGGAAAAATCGAATTGAGAAGCTCAGGTGGTGGAACTTCCAAAATAAATTAGACAAATATTGAAACACCTCAAAACTTGAGCTTACCTAGACTGTGTGTTTCATGCATACATATTACTATGTATCTGGCACCTGGAGTCCACTGACTCCAGTTGGTTTACCTGAACTCTCACCTGGAGTTCAAATGGATTCCAGGTAAAATTGGTACCATAATTTGGCTGTGCTCCCACCAAAAAAAAAGGTACCTGGAGTCCAGGTGAACTCTGGAAAATCACCTGGAGTCCAGTGGAGTCCAACCAAACTATGTGGGGCAATGTAAAGACCTCTGGTGGCAGCATCAATAGACAGTTTCGAGACCTATTTTATACCAATTTCAACTAATGAACAGTTTGGGAACTGGCTTTTAGTAGACACAGTGGCCAATGAAGAAATTATTTACATAGTTGTCTGTTATTGCAATGCAGGATCGGCGGTTGGGGGAGTGACATCAATGCATCGAAAGAATTCAAGTATATGTTTACCCTATCGTGCTTGAGCAGTGCTCACTCTGTTGATAGGCTATTGCAAGGCACTGCAGACCCCAGGAGACTCACCTTCAGCTGCAGCTAAATCCACTGCTTATCGGGAGGTCCAAAAAGATAACAAGTAGATTATATATGATGGTTGGCATGCTTCAATGGGAATCTCTACAATCACTCCACCTATAGAGATATTCCATCCTATCTTCAACAACTTCATCCACTTTATCGACGATCCAGACATCCAACCTACTCCTGAGGATCTCAATAATGTCTGAACACTCATATCCCTTGTATCACAAATTTTCCTGAAGGAGGAATATGCAAACAGGATTAATGTGCAGCTACGTCAAGTGCTTTTGACAATTCTTAACGGCGCAGTTTATCAAGAGCTTAACTTTGATAGAACCTCAGCTGACAGTGTCTTGACCCTGATGCTTGGCATGTCTCACATCATGACTATGATCTTAGAATAAAAGTGAGGAGTTGGTGAAGGCAGCTGTGATTCAAGTACTCAAGTGGGTCTCAGCATGAAATGCACTTGGCTTGATCTGACTGTGGGTTATAACTGTTGCATCCATATTAGTTGCCCAATGTTCTTGGTTGCTGGAGGGGGACTGTGGTTGTACATTATAGGTGGTGTATTTATGCACGACAGCACTGAAGTTCGAGAGAGAGGCACATGTGTCCACGATTGTACTGGCTCCAATAGTATTGGCAAAGAGCATCAGGAAAAGGCCACCTAGCTCTGGCTATCTTTAGATGCTTTAGCTGTCCTAGGGCATCCTGAGACATTCCAAGATGTCCTAGGATGTCCCAGGATGTTCTAGAGCAGCTAGAGCATCTAAAGACAGCCAGAGCTAGGTGGCCTTTTCCTGATGAGAGCGAGCACAGGAGGTGTTTCTGGCATTGGCATTATTGTTACTGGCAGCAAACTAGAGAATTTTATAAAAAATATTAAACATTGTTGCAGCAACTCCAGGTTGAAGAAAAGTTTAACATACTGCAACATTCCAGCACTCGTAAGCTGGAAATAATAAAAATTAGATGGGGGACCTTCATTCATAAAATTTGACTTACAGATACAACCACATTGTCCAGAGAGATAGAAGTGCCTCCTCCAAGTAAGGCTCCAACTGTACACTATATGTTAGAATTGTGATATAACACTTATGGACACTTATGTATACATGGACATTTTTAGTAGTATTTCGCTTATATTTTTAAATAGAGTATGTTTTATGTAATTTGATGATCCAAAATCTCCTCAACGAGACCTTTCTGGTGATATATAATACATAGTGTAGTTATTTTATTTGTGTACCTCGTATTTTGGTTGTGTCCACATTTTGGTGATTTGGCACACCTCAGGGCATCTGGGCACAGTAGCACCTTGTAGTATAGGTTTCCTACCTTGTCTGGGACACCTGGGACACTACATTTGGGCATTAGATCATAAACAAGCATTATACATTTGTTTTACTTGTGATCATCAGTTCTTGCTGAGTTAAACTTTATTGTGACTGATCAGTGTGCATACACTGATAGTAACTCTACTCACCTGTATATGCTGCCTTGATATATCAATACCCAGAACTTGCCTGAATCATATCATAAGTCCATACTAGGTATTTCCCACCACCCAAAAAAAAGGAGTATTGCTGTTGTGCCGGGGCTGGTTAGAATTAGTAATAGGGTCTTTTGATTTGGCAGGTAGGATGGTTGATATGCTGAGGGTGCCGGATGAGAGGGCGGGATGTGCAGGGGGTATTTCTGGTAGAGCAGGATATGTAAACAATCACCAGAGAGCATGCTGGGGGCGTTTACTTGCTGTTGGGGGTATTTGGCAGAGGTTTTGGGTGGGGTAAAAACATAATTAAAGTCTAGGATATAAATAAAAATATATCCTGCCCTTTCCCCCTGGGCGTGGGTGCAGGAAGGGATGGATTGAAAGAGGAGCATTTGGATGACATTTCCATTTGGGGAATGCGCCATCAAAACTGATCCTGTGGGCGCCTCTTTGCTATTGGGCTTATTTGGGGGCCATTTTTGATAGGGTAAATTTGTAGTCTATTACATGAATAAAAATGTATTATACTATTATTTTCAACATTGAGGGATGGGAATGGGTGAATACAAGTGTGCAGCTTTGAATGACGCTGTGTGCTTCTTCCATTTTAGGAAGATGCCATCAATTTGGCCTTCCTGGCCTGTTTTTTGCTGCTGGGCTCCTTGGGCTCAATTTTTTATGGTCAAAATTGTATATTTAGGTAGATACAATGTATTTACACATAATACACTAATTTTTATATGTCTGGGGGTTTAGGAATGGATGGATAGCAAGAGATGTTGTTGGATGATATGTTCCCATTGGGGAAGGTACTCCCAAATTGGGCTCCCTTTCCTACTGGGCTCATTGGGCTCAGTCTTTCTTGGGAAAACAAGTGTATTACAGTATATATTATGTATTTACATATAACATAAAGTGGTTTACAAATACAGGGACCAGAGAATAGGGGGATGGCTCGTGTTTCTTGTCATTGTGTCCCAACTCCTCTTCCTTGCTGTCGTTGTATTTATGCCCCACCTTCCTGCTCCTTGGCATGTCATTCCTTGTTGACGTTTCATCCCCTCCCTCCTCCTCATTATTGTATTCCCTCCTCCTCGGCGTTTTTATTGTTGTTGTTGTCGTGTCACTCCCTTCTTCATTGTTGTTGCACCCCTATCCCCTCCTTCCTCATGTCATTTCCCCTCCTCATCATGGTTATTCTGCCATTGCCGAATCTCTTGTGCTAATGTTGGGCCTGCTCTTCATTGTTGAATCTGTGGCCATCATTGAATCTGTGGCCATTGTTGAATCTGTGGCCATTATTGAATCCATGGCTGTTGTCAAATCAGTGGCCGATGTCAAATCAGTGGCCGATGTCAAATTAGTGGCCGCTGTCAAATCAGTGGCCCTTGTCAAATCCGTCGCACTGAGGGTTCAGGTTGGGCTGTCCAGAAAATGGGAGGAGCATAAGGGTTGGGAATCAGTGAGGTGGAAGAAGGAAAGATGAAAATGAACCATGACAAAATCATGGTTCATGTTTTGTGATGTACTCACTGGCCCTCATGTGTGTTTACTCATCCCTCCCTAATTTCTTTATCCATCCAGATGGGTGCACATCCCTCTAGAAGGCAAGTGTATGGTCGACATACCTCCTCCTCATTGCCATTTTATCTTGTCGTGGTGTACCCTGCCATCATTGTATCGTGTCATACCCCATCACTGTGTTGTCTCATCTTGTCATGGTGTTATCCATCATTGTCATGTCATCATTGTACTGTCGTGGTGGTATCTGTTATGGTGGTATCCATCATCATCATGTTGTGGTGGTGTTAAGTCCCTTGTCATTGTCGTCCTGGGCCATTCTAGTCACGTAACGAACAGGCCCACATCCCTCACTAGAGGGAAGAGGCTCCAGGCCTTGTCAACGCATGTGGGTTGGAGGTGAATTGAGGTGGAAAGGGGAGATGAGACTGAGGCCATCACACATGTCACGCATGATGAAACTCTGCTTCCCTCCAATGATAATGGTCACATACTGTATCAGGAAGAGCAATAATAGATTTTTCACTGTAGATAGATGTAGAATATATATATACTCCTAAATACAAAATTTCAAGTCAGATAATGAAAAGTTGAAGATGTTATTCAAGATTTATTCATCATTAGGAAGGACCTCCTGCCCCTATTTCTTTCATCAATTTTATATTGTAACCTTTGTATTATGTATAAAAAATTATGGAATATGATTTAATTAAACTAATAAATTGATTCTAAATATGTGAACCGATGTTCCCAGTGGTTGTGGAAAACTGGATTATCAAGCTTGAGATATGAGCCACAAGTTCATATCCTAAGGAAACTTTGACTATCCTAGCTTCCACAACCTGTAGGTATCTTGGGCAAAGTATTTAGATATCATTTATTAGTGTATTTAAATTACATCCAAATATTTTTTCTACATAAAATAGCAGGTAAGATAGTGAACTGACATATGGTACTTTGGCAGAGCATGGTGAGTTCGTCTATTTATGTTATTTTCTAAATAACATGTTGAATTTCCAACCATTTATCCTGAAATTTTGGATCGAGTACATTTAATACATTCATAAACTAACTACCATTTAATATTTTTAATCGCGCCACTATGCATTGATATCGAGCACGATGATCATGCTCGAGGGCGGAGTTTGAATTCGACATTAACTATAATCACGGTTGATGTCAGTTCATTCTCCTTTATCCTACCACCACCACATCGACCCCATTTCTCGACTCCGGCCCATCCATGCACATTCACACCACATGGTGCCCCTCTCCTCTCTTGAGGGATGTGGGCCCAATCACTAATGCTCCCAGCCCACTCAAAATACTTGCAACCACCCCTTCCTTTCCAAGAGGGATATGAGCGGCTTGCTCATTCATACTCAATGGAGTAATTGGGAGGGATGGGGAGTGGGAAATACAGGGGGGAACCTAGGTATTGGGAGGCCTATTGAGTGCATCAAAAACAAACCACAATGAAAATTGTGGTTTGTTTTTGTCTTTTTCTATTCCTGTCTGGCTCCAACCACCTCTACACCCAATGCCCACCCATATCCAGTATAAGCCCAACACGAATGCTCAGCATGACACATTTGACAGCAGCTATGGATTCGACAACAGCTGTGGATTCGACGACAGCCATGGATTCAACAACGGCCACAAATTTGACAATGGCAGCGGATTCAACAATAGTGACAAATTCGAACATGACGACAGATTTGACGATAAAGAGGCAGGCCCAATGTCAGCATGAGGGATTCGGCAATTGACAGGATAATTATGACAAGGAGGGGAAATGACACAAGGAGGAAGGGGATGGGGTTACAACAACAACAAAGAAAGGAGCGACACGATGATGATAAGGAAAACGCTGAGGAGAAGGGGGGATAGAATGATGAGGAGGCGGGCAGAGAAAGGAATGACAACAAGGAATGACACGCTGAGGAGCAGGAAGATGGGGGATATTACAACAACAGCCGAGAAAGAGGAGTTGGGACACAACAATGAGGAACATGGGCCATCCACCTATACTCGTACCACAGATTATATTACTTGTAATACATGACATTTATTATAATACACTTGTTTTCCCAAGAAAGACTGAGCCCAATGAGCCCAGTAGAAAAAGAAGCCCAGTTTGGAAGTACCTTCTCTAATTGGGAACACATCATCCAACAACATCCCTTGCCATCCATCCATTCCTGAACCCCCAGATGTGTAAAAATTAGTGTATTATGTGTAAATACATTGTATCATGTAATCAACTACAAATACACTTTTACCCTATCAAAAATGGCCCCCAAATAAGCCCAATAGCAAAAAGGTGCCCACAGGATTAGTTTTGATGGTGCATTCCCAAAATGGAAACGTCATCCAAATGCTCCTCTTTCAATCCATCCCTTCCTGCACTCACGCCCAGGGGGAAAGGGCAGGATATATTTTTATTTATATCCTAGACTTTAATTATGTTTTTACCCCACCCAAAACCCTTGCCAAATACCCCCAACAGCAAGTAAGCCCCCCCAGCATGCTCTCTGGTGATTGTTTACATATGTTTACATATCCTGCTCTACCAGAAATACCCCCTGCATTTTGATTTTTTGGCTTCAAAACCAAGCTGTTTTTGAGGTTTGTAGCATGCTAGGTCCGTAAATTCAAGAATAAAAATTTATTACTGTGAGTATGAGTACATGGAGCCCAAGGAAAGCCAGCCAACGTTTTTCTACAGGATTTCGGCATCCCACAGCCGTGTGTTGACGAGCCAAAGAGGGGTGACAGGACCCAGGGAACCGAAAATAAGCAGACTGCATCGTGAACCAGCTCGGGTTCACCGTAAATTTAGTAAATTGAGCTGATTTACAGTAAATTTCTCAGAAATAAGTTCTTATGGCTACTTATGCCCCCAGAGCAGCACTTATGAGAGCGAACCGGGGGTGAACCAGATGGTCTTTGCACCTTATTGACATATTGTAGGGAAATTTAGGGCCATTTAATCCATATAATGACTTAATCAAGTGGTATATTGCATATTACAGGTACTATATATTTTATCTATGCACTATGAATGTCTAGGGAAGGGGAGGAGGCTTGAGAGCCCAGGAAGGGGAGCATGAGGAGAGATGTCAGGGGACCCAAAGAACAGGGTGCAGGCACAGTGGAGATGCTATTTTTGGATATTATTATCTCTGCGCGCCATCAATCCGCTGATCCATCGGTCCTAGGCCAGCAGTCGAAGGCATCGAGAGCACGCCCGTTGCTATGGAAGGAGGGGAGCGCAGAGAGGCGCGCGGTAAAGGCGATTGTATTAGATAAGCGTACTTGCCTTATCGGGGGGTAAATCCCGTAAATTTCTCGGCATAAGTAACTAAACTCACATAGGCAAAATGCTCCTCATCGAACAACTGGGATAAATCGGGTTTCATAACGGCAACGCTGGCCCAGGGGTAAGTCACCAAGGTCAGTGAATTATGGTGGAATGTTTTGATGGCGTCTGGCATCATGTCTATTGGTGGCTGCTCGGCTGGGTTCTCAATCAACATTAGGGGGAAGAGCAACGAACTGATTAAAAAAATGTGCTGAAAGGCTTCTACTTTTGAACTGCAGTCTTTATGTGCTAACACAGCAGATGATTCTGGAGAAAGAAGAAGCGCGATGAGCGCGCTTACCAACGATGATGGAGCTTGATTACTTCAGGGGCTAAAGCACGTCAGATCATATGGTTCCTTCAGATCCACTTCTTGCAGGGGCTATAACCACATTCTTCACCCTTAAGAAAATCATAATGAAATTACACGGCAGGGGTTGCCGCGTCGAGGACAGCTAAAAACCTGGTCCGATATGTTAATCACTGTTTTAAATATTTTGACAATTTAAATCTCAAATAAAAAATGCCCTTTTATTCTAAATGCAGGGAAAAGTTGTTCGGTGACAAAAATTTTCTGTAGAAAGGGCTCCAATACAGAAAAGTCTGGCAGGGACATGTCCCAAAGACTTTAACCAAGACTTCAAATCTTTGTCAAATCCAATACTTTTCCGGAGATAAAAAGTACAAAGCGGTCAAAGATTTTAAATTCTGATGATTTTTATTACAGAATTTAATATTCGAAATATTGACTTCTATCTTGGAATAAGTTTTTTAGTGGTCCTGAATGCGGCAACCCACGCCGTGTTATCAAGGCATCACATACAAGTAACTATTCGGCAATCTGAACCATGAAGTGTTTACGATAAGGAATATAAATTATGGGATCGTGATGTCGACCAAGTACAATTGTCCACCTTAGAAAGGTACCCCACTCTGTGAACAAATTGGGCTTGAGCCGACTCGATAAAGCCTAATACACCATCGCTACAGACACGAGCATTGTACCTGTTTGGTTGCAAAGGCTTGCCTTGACATATATAGCGGGTAATATTGCTTAACAGTTGACTAGGTAAATACACTATCATGTACCCCCCATCCCTTAAGACGTGAATGGCACTGCATGCAAGAGAAAAAGCTCAACAATTGCCTTGAATACCAAGTAGGAATAGAACTGACCTTCTAGATTCCGGCAAAATAAGTTTCATCAGCCAATTTCTTCCCAGTTTCGAAAGGATCTGCGATGGGCAGATAATCATTCTGAGGAGGGTTCAAGGCTACGATATGGTAGGTGTGGAAGCTGGGCATTGAAAAGTCTTCTTCAAGTTCTGTTATCTCTAGCTCGTCATAGGCATGTTTTATGTTGTTGAAGGTGAGAGCCATTTTGACTTGGTGTTGGAAGTCTTCAAGATCACAGAAGTCAGCTTGTTCATTTGATTGATGTTCAGCTTTGTAGGAGACCATTTTGCGAGCAAGGTCGGCAATGAATGGTACTAGAAGATATTCGTACACCGCATCCGACTCTAGGTTTGTGGTGGACTTGGACTTTTTGGTGGACAGAGCATAATGGTTACAAAACCAGTGAATGAGGTCCAAGGCCAAGCCTCGGGTGTAACAGTAATGACACCTTTCGAGCAAAGGGATAGTGTTGATATTGGCTTGCTGCTGTCGTTTGCGTTCCTTCGGGGAAGGAGCATCAAAGGTGTCGATGAAGGGCTGGTAGGTTCATTTGTCAAAAACATTAGTGAAAAGGGCCAACGTGAAGAGTACAAACAAGGCCTTGACATCTTTGATGCCTTTCTTAACGATGCTGTCACCTTCATTGATATCCTCGAAAGTGAGAAGATGGTGGTAATTATCGTCTATAAAATTTGTTGTGAGGATCGATTAGGCAGAAAAACAAGCTTAACGTTACCGGCATCGCTGGGGTTGCCCAAAACATACAAGGTGTGGAAGTAATGGACGAGCCATCTGATGTATAGACCAGGCACAACGTCATCGGCATCCCCTGCAGTTACTCCCAAGACAAAAGAATGGATTAGGCCATAAAGGGAACTGCAGAGAGTGTGAGCAGAGAGGAAATACCCTCCGGTGATGACACAGTCCTTAAGAGTGACCGTCGAATAGAGGGTATTGGGTGGAAGAATGCTATGACGGGAGGCTCAGTTCAAGGCCGAAAACCAAATCTGTGTACTCACATGCGCATCCCGGCTGTCAACCAGATAGCCTCTGGAGATGTCATCTCTTGATTGATGACTTTCATTCCCTGATCGTCAGTCATAAAGAGGTCAGAGCTGGCGAAGACATGGGGATCGAAAGCATGGCCCTTTTTGCCAACATCGTCAACAGAACGAGAGTCAACAGGACTAGTGATACTGATTAATTGACTGCCCCCGCAAATATTGTAAAAGAGGCCAAAGCCAAGGGGAACCAATCACCACCATTGGAACACATCAGTGTTGGAATAGTCATTCCACCGCAAGAGACTGATCTTAGAAGGTTCTTCATGCTTGCAGTATGTGAGCGATGGGGTTTCCCGCCACGCCAAATGTTTGGTCGCAAAGGGAAATCATTGGTCGACGGCCTCCGATGGTGCATGAATCACTCTGAGAACTTTGCGTGTTTGTTCTTCCGCATTATCAACGAATTGCTGCAAGGTTCCTCTTTTAATATTCATTGACTTTGAAGGCAATAGTGATTGATTTTCAAATTGTGTCAGAAAATAAGGCGGTGAGAATGCAATATATCATATGCACTTTCTATGTTGACATTGATATTCAAGCTGTTGAGGCCGCGAATGCCAGTGCTCGAAAAGGAATACACTTTGCAATTCATGTCAGGGACAACAATAATACCTTTTTGTAGCTGGATTTGAAGGCGAGATGGAGTCATCGCTTCAACCTCTTTTAGCTTCATGATTCTGAATGCAGAATCATCCGGAAGAGAAACATGTCTGGGTAGTTTTCGAGCAGAATATAGAGAAGTGATTCTCAAAAGTAAGTGGACGAAGCTGGCAGCTTCATCCTTGCGCTGAGGTGATGGTGTTAACAAGGCCGTGAAATGAGAGAGAGTTAGCTTACATAAAAGTGAACTGAGTGTTGTTTCTCTTTGCCAGATGGACCATAGCACATAAAAGTATGCGATAGTTCGGAATTTGGAGGTCGCTAGAATAGATTGATTAGTAATTGGATACTCAATGGGAAGGTGGGCCACGTACCAATGGAATGTGTTTCAAATCCAGGGTGGGGGCGGAGCGCTGGTTGAAAAAAATGAGTCCAATGGCGTCCAAAGAACAAGTGAAAGTTTATATGCTTCAATTTGCATCAAGTTGATGACGTTGAAGTGCATATATTTGGACCCCATAAGACGGGGGCGCGCATGGGGTTCCTCAGACTTTGTGGTAGTGAGGCTAGTTTTCGATTGTTTTGAAGATCTTGATTTGGTTTTGGTAGATGGTTGAGCCGTTGAAGGGATGGCTATATCAAGGCGATGATTGAAGGGCTTGATTTCACGACGCAGGCGTCTTTCAGGAGTCTGTTGCAGCAACTCTTTGTCAGCTTCTTCAGGGTCCAGATGTACATGCTTTCGCTTGCTGGTATGGTGAGTTGGTCTGATGGACGAAAGAGTGGTCGAGTGTGGGGAAGAGAAAGTGGTATCGTCGACCTGTATATCAGGATCTGGGTTGGCGTCGTCGTTCAAAGTGGAAGGGGATCCCGGGTTGGAATGGTCATTCTTAGCCGGCATGTTGGATTGGGAATCGGAAACATCCATTGCTTGATCATCTGCAGTGTCTAGATTTGTATTAGTGACAGGCGGCAGACCACTGGTTTCTTGATCCTCAGGGTTCATGTCGGCGCTCAGTGGTGGAGAGCAGAGTCGAAGATACATAGGCCAAAGCACGGGGACAGATGATTCAACAACGTCAAATGATGAGAGATGCACATTCCCATCACGATCAGGCTTGGCTAGAGCGATGAGTTAATAATAATGACAAGCTCAGAAGCTGTTGGGCGAACCAAGATGGAACCACAAGGGGTCATGATCTTCCAGATTGTCCAGAATATGGGGAATGGATTGGGCGATCGACTTGGAAGCTTCATATATGTTGATCTGGCCATGCGCAATGGCGAATAAGTTTTCCCAGATCACGGTTTCCAACCAAATGACTGATTTGGGGCGTGCGCTCCCAACGGCTTTCGGCTAGCAGGACATGCTTCTTTACCATTATTAATCTGTAGCATTGGCAATAGAGTTTTGATTTATAGACGAGTTACTCTTGGAGAAGGATGATAGGGCTGAGTATGGAAGAAACGTGGAGTGCAAGGCGCAGATCATCATATGTCAGTGTCACCTTTTGACCAACTTGAAGAGTAGCCAACAAGTTCTCAAACTGTTTCCCCAAAGTGGCCGATTCTGTAGACGACCTAGAAGTAAAGTTGAATCATAACTCAAGACCAAGTATAAGTCGAGACGAACATGGAAATAATGGATTTTTGAAGATCTTCTGACGAAGATGGAAAATCTGGGACACCCTGGTTTCGTTTGTTAAATAAGGTTGAGGTATGAGGACTCATATTTCTTACCTCTCCATTGTCCTCCAACATGAAAGTGATATGAGTCGCTGTCAACTATAGGTTGAAAAGCGCCTTGTGGTTCTTCATCTTGGTTAACAAATCAGATAGTTCGCTGACCCGATGAGAAGCAGGTCCATGGGATGGAGTGGATGAGGTGTTTATGGAGTCAACTCTGTTGTGAAATTTTCAAGCAACCGATGTCCAATCCGGGATTTGCTCTGATATCTACATATCTCATAATATCAATATTGTGATCGTTGAATGCAGAACAAGGGACTGATCTGGGACGACGCCAAATTCACCTGAGGGCAGTGATGAGGTGCTTTTACCAAGCCATCTGGTTTCTCCAATGCATAGATTACATCTAAAAGGTGATAGGCTGTGATGACACTGCAGACAGCGGAACCATGATTTGTAGATTTCATGGCATTCGTTTCGGCTGCCACAATTTGAGCCGGTGTCTTGTCTGCATAGTAGTCATCAAATATGTATTGCGACCTTATTGCGACCTGACTGACCCATTTGCAGGCATTTCTGAGTGCTTATTCTGGTCCTATTGCGGTTTTTGTGAGACCCTTGGCATATCAACCATTTTATCTGCCAAATCAAAAGACCCTATTACTAATCCTAACCAGCCCTGGCACAATGGCAATACTTTTTTTTTTGGGTGGTGGGGAATACCTGGTGTGGACTTATGATATAGTTCAGACAAGTCCTGGGTATTGATATATCAAGGCCTTGAGGCCTATGAATACAGATAAATAATGTGTATATACTGTATAGATATGGATATATAGTTATAAGTCTAAATTTATTTTAGACTTGTTTCTATTGTGTGTGTCTATAGCCAAATTTTTAAAACACCTGGCTGCTATTGTTGATTTATTTCCATAGTTACATATTTTCTAATGCTAAAATTATTCCATTACACTTGTTACTGACTTTTGTGATTTTTTTCATTGAATTTGTACCACCAATGTATGTGATGTACAACTGATGTATACGATGTACAACTGATATCTGTCCCAGTGAGCCTAATATATGTCTATCCACAGGCAATGTTGTGCATGTATAATATACTATTCATATATACATACCCAATTTGGGGTAGTGGGCCATTGCATATGTATGACAGGTACAAGTCTAAATTCTAAGCTTTACATTTTCCAAAATAATACTTTGGCCAATCATAGTGTTTTTAGAGTCATTAAAAAAGTATAAATTACAGTTTTTAGAATGAAGTTAGACTTTGTAAATGTAGCCAGTATCAACTAAGTAATTCAATTTTGAGTTTTTGATCAATGATAAAGAAAAGCTATAGCTAATGTTTTTTTTTCTTGTCTTCTGATAGGCCAATTTGGGCATTCTTGGATGTGTTGGAAGGCTATGAATGCCATTTTTCATGACAAAGTTAAATCTTGTAAATGTGGCCAATATTAGTTAAGTGTTTCAAGTTCAAGTTTTTGATCAATCATGCAGAAGAAGAGGTATAGGTAATCACTTCATTTTTTGTCTTTTGGTGGGCCAATCTTAGTGTTTTTAGATGTGTTGAAAAGCCATAAATTACACCTTTTATGATGAACTTGGACCTTGTAAAGATATAACTAATTTCCACTATCCTCTGGGCCTTTTTTGGTGTTTTTGGATTCATTGGAAAGCTATGGATTACCCTTTTTATGACAAACTTAGACCTCATAAATGTGACCAGTATTGGTTGAGTAATTCAATTTAAAGTTTTTGATCAATAATACAGAAAGAAATATACAACCATATCACCTCATTTTTCCACTTTCTCCTGCCCCTTTTGGGTGGCCTTAAGTTCATTGGAAAAAAATAAATTACCACTGTTTTGAGTTTCTGATTTAAAAATAAATGGTGGCTAATTAATTACCATGCCACTGAAACTGATCAACTATGACACATGGACATTTCATGATTTTCAGAATTGTGAGGTGTTTGTGTGTCATAGTTAATTATGATTGAAATTGCTAATTGACAATGGTACATTAGAAACTTGAAATTAAAGTTCTCTATAGCTTTTCAATGAATTTAAGAACACTCAAAATAAACAGGAGAAAGTGGAGAAATGAGTTGTATCTTTTTTCTAGTATCATTGATCAAAAAGTCAAAGTTGAATTACTCAACCAATACTGGCCACATTTGTAAAATCTAACTTCATTCTAAGAGCTGTAATTTATACTTTTACTAATAAAACCAAGAACATAAAAATTGGTCTAGAGAAAATAAAAAAATAAAGTGATTAGTTGTATCTCTTTTCTAATATCATTGATCAAAAAGCCAAAATTAATTAAGGTCTAACTTTGTTTTAAAACTTGTAATTTATATTTTTTTAATACACTCATGAGCTTTGCAAATGGTTTACTAAAAGTGGAGAAAAAAAATGATTAGTTGGATCTCTCCTTTTGTATCATTAATAGTATTTAAAAATCCATTCCAGTTTGGTTTTTGTTAGTACTTTTTCTGCTAATGTTTTTTTCCAAGGTCAAGAAATATCTTGTAATTTTGGTACCACTGAATGAACACTGAATGATAATAGCTTTTGGGAAGCCATGGTTTTTTTTATATAATAATTCTACTTGCTACTCAAGTATGCCAATGTGCATTATTTGGTTTTATTTGGTTTGATTGTATTTTTTTAAATGACATAAGTCACAATTTCTACCAGATTAGCTAGTGTAGCCAGTGATATAGTTTGTATATATATATATTGATAATTACTGGCTTTATTTGTTTGTTTATTATTATCAAAATCTATTGCTATTCAATTTTTGCCATTAGCCACATTAATTTGGAATACCAGGTTAACTATAGCCAGTGTAATTAGTGATATATTATCACTAGCTTTATCTATTTGCATATTATATATTAATTCCAATATTTGCTCAATTAAAAAATGTGATTTATGACCAACCAAACAAAATTTTGGTTTTTGGTTTTATCAAATTATTATAAATATTTTCAAAGGCTATAAATATTTTTAAAAGACTAAAAATATTTTAAACACCATCAAAATTTTGACTTTTTTATTTGTTAACCTACTACTCAATAGTAACTAAGTTCATAAATTGTAAAATTGTTTTATATATCAAATATAATTATAATCCAAATAAACAATAAAAGTGATCATATAATAATATATATATATATATCTGTTTTTAATTATATTTCTTCAAAATACAATTTGATTCAATATAATCAAAACAAGTTTTGTTACCAATAATATTGCAATTCAAAAATTTATATCAATTATTTAATTAATAGATGAAATAAAATCTCCAAAATTTGAATATATTTATTATTTGATGTTTTAGTATATGAATTTAAATATAATATTTTAATAATAAAAAAAGTAGCAAAAATATTAAATTAAAGTATTTGTTTGTTTTTGGGCTTTGTTTTTGGGCTTTAGATAAATAAAATAATAACAAGTATTTGCAATTTGAAATAAATTATATAATTGCTTTTGTAGCATAATTGTTGAAACTTCTAATATTTTGTGATATATAAAAAAGCTTTTGATATTTTTAGACAATACCTAAAATACACATATATTTATTAAAATATTTTAATATAATAAAATGTTTTGATTTATAATATGATTGGTATTTTTAAAAAACTAACTTTGTTTTTGTTTTTGTTTTTATTTTGTTTTTTTATATTTAGTGAAAAAAAATCTAGTATTTTTTAAATGTTTTTTCAATATTTTAAATTAAATATGAGATCTTGAACTCTGTGTAGAGGTTTCAGAGGTCTCTAAATCTAAGGGACTATTCTGGCTTATCTAAAGTACTTATATAAATGATTTTTATATGCATAGCATCACACTAAGCTAGGCTTTTAAACTGCATTATTAGGGTTATACTAGGCTGTCACTAAATGCAGGGAAGACTATTTTGTCAAAAAATATTCAATTTTTGAAATGCTTAATCATTATTTATTTTTAGAAAAAATTGGAAACTGTTATATTTTTGGAATAGAACAAAAATTATGTAAAATTACTTTAAAAAACTTTCAAACATTTTCAAAAAAAATATACTAAATAAAGCTCTCTAAAGATATAAGTCAATATTATTACAAATGGCACTGAGTGTAAAATCAATTGCTTATAATAAAAGCCAGTCACTTATTTATTTATTATTTATTTAATTTTAAAATTATAACTATTTTCTAGTTTATACTTTTTGTAATTCAAAGAACTCTTTTACACTTTAGCAGATAGCAAATGTGCTTTAGATAAAATATGTCTGCACAAAAAATATGTTTTTATTATTATTTATATTAATAATGCATATGATTCTAGTACTGTTAAATTCAGAATTTTAGTTTACTTAACGCTCTATATTGATTATATAAGGATATCTTTCTTGTGCAAAATAAGGCATAGTATTTTATAGTATTTTTCTATTTTAACAAAATACATTTTTTAAATTAATACTAGTGTCACCCCAAGTACTATACTCATTCAAATCTCTATATTCTTTAGATCTTTAAACACATGGGGGTTTTTAAAAATTTGGGTATTATACAAGCCTAAGATAGGTACATAAACATATAAAATATTACATTAAAACAATAATAAAAGATTTGTGTTATTTAATATGATGTTTATAAATATACATATCAATCACAATTTGCATTATAGAATATGTTTGTTTTTGTTAAGAAAAATAAAAGAAAAAAACACCAATTGTGAGTTAACCACTATTTTAATAATAACTATTTTAGTTTTGTATTATGTTCAGAAAATAGAAAATAAACATAATAAACAAAAAAAAAAACAATTTAATCACCAAAAAAAAGTTGTTTTCAAATGAATTATCAAATTAAAACCTTCACAAAAAAATAAAAATTTTCAATCAATTTTACCTAGGTTTTTACAGTTTCTATAGATATTATAATGACTTTTTTAAAATTTTTATTATATTAAAATATTTTTTAAATGTTTTGTTTAAAAATATCAAAAGTTTTTTTATATATATATCACAAAGTATTAGAGGTCCCAACAATTATCTGGCTTTTTTGAAGCTACAAATATTAGAATTTTTGTTTTGCATTATTAGTATTTGTAATTATTTTCTCTTTCTCCTAAGTTCAAAAACAAGCAAATTTCTAATATATAATTTTTGCTATTATTTCAAATGAACATCTTTATTATATTTTTATTAAAAAAACATAAACAAAGTTTTTTGAATAATTTAATATTTATTTAATAATTTTAAAACTTAATAATAACTTATATATTTTTTTAAATATTTTTTTTGTTTTTTAGTTTTATTTTAATATTCATTTATGTTTGATATATTTGATAATATTTTACCTTCTTTTGTAGTTTCCAATGAAGATATCATTGGGTTTACTTTAGAAAATAAGTGCAACTAAAGTTTTTTGTCTTTGTACACCATATTACAAAGACAGGTGTTTGTTGTAGAGACAACAAATGACAGCAGTGTGGTGTTTTATGTTACTACAAAGGCAAATATTTGTTGTAAAGGCAACAAATAACAATAGTGTGATGTTTTATATTACCACAAAAGTTTCAAACAAAAAAAAAAGTATTAGTTTTTTTATTAGTTTGTATTTTTCTAGCATATACATATTGAGCATAATTTCACAAGCTTATTCAAGTCAAGTGAAAATAATATAATGTAAAATACAGGTGTTATAACAATTGTTATAAACAAAAAGAAATATAAATGTCTATCCAAATTTATTTTTTGTGACTTTAGCTACTTTCAAAAACTGTTGAAACATATGATTTTGATGCCCAAATATTTCTTTCCCTCCAGACCAGCAAAACATTTATTTTTGTTTACAACTACTGCCATAAGACATTTTTGTTTTTATAAATTAATTTTTGAAAATGAATATTAATATATAATATAGCACTGACTTAAATTAATATGGCTTAGTGGCAAAAATTGATTAATAATAATCAAAGTGTTGAAATTTTATATTTTAATTTAAATATTGAAGTTTTATTTATTAAAAAAAAAATTACATATAATAAAATTTATAATTACAAAAATAGTAATAAAGCAAAACAAAACAGTGTATAAAATTCACACTATTTTGTTGATTTTGCCACTGCCACTAACCTGTCACTAATGTTATTATCCCCCACTACTATTGTGAGTCTGTTGCTGCTGTTGTTAGTCTATCACTGCTGTTGTTAGCCTATTGCTGCTATTATTGGCCTAGTATGGCCATTGTTAACCATTGTAGCTATTGCAGCTATTGTTGCTATTGTTTTGTACTTGCAGCATCTATCCTTTTGTTGGTGGACTGGCTATGTATGTGATGCTAGGGTTATGGTCTAAATGTTAGAATTGTGATATAACACTTATGGACATTTTAGTAGTATTTCACTTATATCTTTAGATAGAGTACATTATCAGGCTTGAATTATGTTTTGAGTAAATTCCCCATAAATCCTTCACATTAACTCAACACAAAATAAGGGTAATTCAAGAACTGTACAATTGGCGCTACCCCCAATGGACAATAGCTAAAAGCTAGACCACACCCATAAGGCCTAGACCACTCATGCACAGCCATGCATAGTCTCACACAGCCTTGCACAGCCTTGAATCCCCTGTTTCATACTTTGGCATGTGAAATACAGCTTTAGTAATATTTTACTTGGCATTGGTAATTTGAATGACTAAAAGCTTACAAATTCACCCCAAAGTTATTACTAATCCCCCAAAGGTATTACCAATCACCTCACTTTCATTACCAATCACCCCATTGTTATTACCAATCACCCCATTGTTATTACCAATCACCTCATTATTATTACTAATCACCCCACTTTTATTACCAATCACCTATTATTATTACCAATCACCCCCCAAAGCTTACCAATCACCATTTTTACTTAGTAATCGCTGAGCCTTCTGTAGAGTATAAATGAGGTCTGATTTTCTGACTGCCAGAGCATACAGTCCCAGTTTTCAAGTACCCATCTACCACTAGATCTGGTACCCAATCCTGTGTACATCCAGATTAGATTCAGTACTAGGCTTGCCACTATCTCAACAGGAG
>Ga0307517_10002979_pt1 | contig 26748 bp, 15 predicted proteins | sample 23_EM_MG_FD_194515 | JGI IMG/M metagenome (GOLD analysis project Ga0307517, IMG submission 194515) | Populus trichocarpa ectomycorrhiza microbial communities from riparian zone in the Pacific Northwest, United States - 23_EM | ecosystem: Host-associated > Plants > Roots > Unclassified | place... | reverse complement strand
TCATTATTAAAAAAAAAAAAAAAAAGAGTTTAAATTAAAAAAAATCATTTTAAAAAAAAATGACCACGCAGCAATTACAAACACTCCTGAAGCCAGTAATTATGAATCATTTACTAGTGTTCGATTTTGTGGACATGATTATCTCATAATAATACACCAGTAGCCCACTGCTGTCTTAACACATATATCAGCACGAGTCTCGATTGTTTGTAATTAACGTGCAGTTATCAAAAATGAATCTTATAGTGATTAATGAAATGAAAGTTCATTGATATAACAAATATTTCTTCTTTTTCATAAAATGGGAAGCAAGTAGGTTACAGACTTTGATAGGATTGGTTTTAAAGTGTATCAGAGTAATTTCATACTTACTTTTTGCTTTTCATAATTTTTTTCTATATAATAAAAAGTTAATTATATTCATGTGGAGATCAAAATATAAGTATTTTATAAATAGATTCATAAGTATTTTGAAAAAAAAATCATGAAGTTTTCCTAATCACTTCTCTTTGTAAATTTAATCCATCTATTGTTATTTTTTTTCATCTAATTAAAATAAAATTAGATCTCAATTGCATATTTCTCTTTTAAAAAAACACAATTGCAACACTTAAAAATCATTTCTTACTAGAAAAAAAAAATAGTTTGGTTACCCGACAAATCGCAGACATGGAAGCTAGTCTATAACTATGGAAGTATGGTAATATACCAAATAAGATAAATTTATCATATTTTGGAAAGAGTGAACTATTGTTTCACGGGATCCCATATATGTTTGAGTTGCTATTTTCGAGTAAAAAGGGAAACTATTCAAATCTCTAATTGCGAGACTGAAATTTTTCGATTGAAGGTATTGCCATGGAGATTTACAATTAGATGTACTTGGACATTAATCCACTTCAAAAGCCTTGTAGTGTATGTATTTGGGATTTTGGAGGGAGTTTTTTTATGATCACAAGAAATTTACTCCAGCCAAGGACTTTTTTATTTTATTATCACAAGAAATTCACTCCAACTAACTTGCTTAGGATATATAGGTTTTGTTTTTTTAGGCTATATATACCATGATAGCTGGAGGTTCTTTAGCTCAAAGACAGACTATGGAGCTATTTGACTGGATTATCGATTTAGCATGGTGATTCATCTCGAAATTTGATCCAAGTTTAGTTTTACTTTAAACTTTTTAGATATTAATTAAATTAAATTTGAGTAACTTATAACCTAAAAGAGTTTTTGTAGGTCAACTTCAAGGAATATTTTTATAAAAAAAAACAGAAACTACATCATTTTAGATAAAAATAATTGATCCAAGTTGTTCGATAATTTAATGACCCGGGTTATAAACCAAATCATTCCCTTTAGAAGGCATAAATAAAAATAAGGTATTTGGATAAAAGAAGACGATATTATCTCAGGCAAGGTGGTTTTGCTGCTTTGATTTGTAGCTAATTTCAAACCAAATCTAAACCCTTTTGAAAAAATCATTTGAAATGCCTTTGCTAAACATATTATCATATAATCGTTAGATTAATTTTGAAGTTAACTGAACTCACATGGCACAGAAAGGTTCCATTATTATACTCTTTAGTGATTATTTAATTTATTCGATAATATAAAATGATATTCTCAAATCAATTTATGTGTCAAGCAAGATTAAAGATTTTCTCCAAACAATCGTTTTAAATACACTCTTTAATCAGTATGGTGCATTCGATGAAAAAAAAATATCCCTCGAAGTGCTGGATTCAAGATTTGAATTCAGAAAATTTTAAAAAACACAACATCTTTAAAGCCCAATGGCTTCAGATTTCTCTTTGATGATTTCTACGTACGTTATACTATGTGATAATTAAGAATCAATATGGGCAATTTGCAGCAGCTGATACAACTGTAAAGTTACTTGAATTGTATTTGGCTGCTTAATTGAAGGTCAAGTCTAAAACATGCAACACGAAATTAGTTAAAGAAGCAACATCCGACTTTTGCCTTAGGAGGCTAGAAATCATGGTCCCAAAGAGAAATCTGAGGTCTTTTTAAGGTCTTTCTTCTCATGGGGTTCCAAAGAGATGTTTGCAGACCTGAGGTAAGAGCAAGGCTCAGCTTAAAAAACCATGGATTTGCTATTTCTATGCCAGGTTTGAACTGAAAGGTGGTGGAGGTCATGTCCAAGCTTTGTTTTGTCAAAAAGCTAAATACTTCATCACTTACTTGGCTTTTTGCCAATCCCTTTAGGCTTTGGTTGAAATGAAAGGTTTTGGTCTTAAAACTTGCTTTCCCTTATAGCTTTTAGAGATTTTTTATAACAATTTCTATGATTTTGAGTGATTGTATAGAAACATAATAGATCATGTGGACCTGCCTTACGCAAGGCTCAAATTGTTTTTCTTTTCATGAAAAATATGCTCACGTGTTGCATGTATATTTCAAAGGAGGAGGAAGACAAGACAAATATGTGACTTGGGATATAGATTCAACTGTGTCAAATAAATTAATTTTATTTTAATTAGATATTAAGAAAATAAACAATGACAACAAATAAATTAAATAAAAAAATCATGATAACCTGAAAAAAGAAATTCCGAAAGAGAACAACGATGTAACTCAATTCTCAATTCATTAAATACAAAAATATTAAATTAGGTAAAAACTTACCTAAAAATTTAGTATGAGTCAATTGGAGTTAGCATAACATACTTGTAACCCAAGAATCAAGATCGAGTCAATCTAAGTTATACTACCAAACTCGTAACCTAGGTCATGAGATCGTGATAACTTAATAGAAAAAAAATAAAAAAAAATCATAAAACCCATTAAAAAAAACAAATGTAAACCCATGTTAACTTTTCAAACTCGGAACTCGAGTTAGTAGACCAAAAGCACTTTATCTAGAAAAATCATGAAACTCGATTCTCAATTAATCAAATGTTGAAGGATGAAATTTAATGATAATTTCAATTATACAGAAGAATTTAAAAAAAATAGCAATTAAAAGAATGATGATCAAAATTAAAACACAAAATAAAATTTATTTTTAATTAATTAAATGTTGAAGGATGAAATTTAAAAAATAATTTCAATTATATAGAAGAATTAAAAAAAAATAGCAATTAAAAGAATGAGGATCAAAATTAAAACACAAAATAAAATTTATTTTTAATTAATTAAATGTTGAATGATGAAATTTAAAAAATAATTTCAATTATATAGAAGAATTAAAAAAAATAGCAATTAAAAGAATGAGGATCAAAATTAAAACACAAAATAAAATTTATTTTTAATTGAATGGTGAAATTGGAAAGAAAAAAAAAATTAATAGAAGGACCCAAAAAAATCAAAAGAATATGGATCAAAATTGAAATAAAAAATACAAATGAATTTTTTATTAAACACTAAAAATAAAAATAAATTTAACAAAATGCACAAAAATGACCATAGGCATGACCTTGTATGGAAGAGGACACAACTACACTTCTAATGACATGAAGTAAAGTGGGTTTTGGACTTGGATGATAGGAGGTACGTGACAACAACTTTTTGTTTTTTATATTTTATTTATTTTTTATATTTATTTAAAGACTAATATTCCCTACGATGACATGAGAGAAAAAAAAACACTGTGAAAAGATGAAAAAGTCCCTTAACACTAATTTTAATTTATTTTTTTTTTTGCTTTAAAAGGTATTTTGGTTGTTCCATTGTGGTTTTTATATTTGGTTAAATACCAAATTCTTTCCTCAGCTAACATGATAATAAAAAAAACTCATTGTGAAAATATGAAAATGCCTCTTCATACCAATTTTAATTATTTTTTTTACTTTTAAGGATATTTTGATCATTTCACTATATTTTTTGTTATTTTATATATTTTATGATATACCAAATTGTTCCTCAACTAACCTGATAATAAAAAAGAAAGCATTGTAAAAATACAAAGATGCCCCTTAACACTAATTTTAATTTTTTTTTGCTTTCAATAATATTTTAATCTTTTCATTATGCTTTTGAAATAGAAATATACTTATTTTTCTCTAATTAATTTGGTTATAACTAATGAATCTTGTGAAAAGATTTTAATACCTCCAATAGTCATTTTAAGTTTTTTTTTTTAATAAAAAGGGCAAAACCATTCTAACACTATATTCAATGAACATTGTTTTCATTCTCTTTTAGCTTTTGTTAATAATAAATATAGACTATCTAGAAGGAAATGACTAGTATGAACACCTGTGTTTAATGGTTAAAAAACCAAGTATTTTAATTGTAGATCAAGATTATTAAACTTAGCGGGTTGACATGATACATTGTACCAGCCATGTTTTGCAACAAAAAAAAAAAAAGGAGTTAGCTTGGTAAAAAACTCGGTCCGCGGCTTTGTTGAAACTCGATTATTTTTTAAAAAAAATGAAAAGTAATGAAAACTAAGTTATTTTAATTTTTTTTATAAAAAAATATTTTTAAAGGTTAATCTTCCAGCCCAAATTAATTCTCTAATGGAGTTTAATAAATACTTTAAAGAAAATGTCAAAGAAAATGAATCTTCGACGCAATTAATGACTAAAACATAAATGCTCACATGAGCTCTCTTTCATTCATATTAGCTATATTTCCCTATCAGACAATGATTGCATATATTTTCTAAGATTTTTTTGGCGTTGTGTCAACCTGCCCAATCTATTGAAAGTGAACTGACCAAAAGGCAAATATCTAAGAGTGAATTATTATTTATTCCTTTTATTTCTTTCTTAATCCTTATGGTTTTAATAAAAATATTAAACGGCAATCAATCGAAATAACAGATTTTTTTTCTTAAATTATTTCAACGAGAAAAAAAAACCATCACAATAACATACCAATCATTCAATACACAATGAAAGAGCATAAACAAATTTGTTTTTTATTTTATTAATGTGGGTGTTCAGACCAGTTTACGCGTATCTCGACTAATTTTACAGAATCTGAAGCTAACGACTATATAAACCTTTATTGATCATCATATTAACAATTACATGGTCCGAACCTGAAATTAAAAAAAAAATTTCTTTGATGCCAAATTCCTAGCACTTGATAAACTAGTAGAAAATTTGTTTTCTTGTATTTGGTTAAAGGGAAAGACCTCCCCCCTCCAGCCTACCTAAAGCAAGTACAAGAGACATCACTTTCCTCTGTGAGCATCTATCTAGTGCAAGGACCACTCTAGGGAATCCATGGTTGCTTATTGCCACTTTGTGAGTAGATAGATACACTTCCGGACACGAACAGACACCATGTCCATGTGTTGATGATTGTTAAAGCCCAATTTGTCTCCTGTCAAATCTTCCAATCTCGTACATCTTGTCTGGGCAATTCTCTGTATTCATTTCCTGAAGTGACCCTAATGGACACAAGCCTAGATTTCCAGCCTCTACGAATTGAAATCTTTCTTGTTAAATGATGTGAGGTTTCTTGTATGGAAAAAGTCTTTGAAATCATACACAAATCCCATAATGTTTTTTTTTATTTAAATTAAAGAAAAATGATTGTGAGAAAAATGCTTGTCTCCTACCAATTCTAAACTTTGACCTCATCAATGAATTTATCATATATTATTATTATTATCCTTCAATTTGACTCCTCTATTGTTGTTTTTTACTTTCAAATTATTGTGTTCTATCATTTTCAAGAAAAAATGTTGAGACTCGAAAATGTTTGAATTAACAACTTAATTATGCTAACGATTGAGTAATCAATGTTTGAATTAACAACTTAATTATGCTAACGATTGAGTAATCAATTTGGTAGGAGAGTCATTATTATTTTAATAAGAGATGCTAATCATGGACAGATTTTAAATAAGTTAATCAATAATCCAATAATTCTTTCAGTTAATATAACTCATTAGATTTAGTTAATGTATCAGGATAAAAAAAATATTATATATATATATATATATAATAAAAATAAAAATATGTTTGATTGAAAGGATAGAGATAGAAATATAAACAAGCAAATTGTAAATAAGCAAATTGTATTATATTATTGTTTATGCTTAAAAATTACTTTGTTTGGTCTATTTAACAACAAAATTCTATTATTTACAAAAAATATAGTATTAAAAAAATTCTATTTGTTGATTGACATAAAAAAATAGTACAAATGCCTAAAATCAGCCTTCAAGATTCATAGGAAAAAAATAATAATAAATTATTTATTAATTTAAAACAATTAAGAATGATGCATTATTTTGTTATTATTAATTTTTTTATCAAGAAGAATTACGTGTGATTAGACTAACAAAGATGTCTAAATATTACCTCTCATAACATAATTTTCCATTTAAACACATTTTCACATAAAAAAATTTCCATTTAACGTTATCACTAGTCAATTAATTGAAAACATAAATTAATCAAATAAATCAACTAATATCCAAACAATTCACAATTTTATTTTTTATTTTTAAATTTGATCTCATAACTCCTCAAAATAATAAAATCATGAAACCCCTTAAAAATACCTAATCCAACTCCTTTCCTTAAATCCCAAAAATTTTCCTAAAATCATAAAACCCAAAACTGGAATTAACCATAAAATCAAATTACCATAATTAAATACAAACAATTCATAATGACACAAAGGGCAGATTAGTCCTTCACCTAATTCTCCACACCCACCTTCTCTTCCTACACTATAAAAATACACTCCAATTTCCCCCTTTTTTTAATAAAAATTCCTTTATTTTCCTCTTCAGTCCTCCCAACCTTCAAAAATAAATAATAATAAAAAAAAAACCCTTCCCATTTGAATTCCGTACACCTCCCCTCTCTCCCCTCTTAATTTCTCTAGAATTTCATTTTGAATAGAGTTCCCTTCAGTCAAGAACACACTCTGTATATAGATATACATAAAAAGATTGAATCTTTTTTTTTCTTTTTAATAAAGATTCAATTTTTTTTCTTATTTTTTGTATAGACAGTTAGAAAATAAACTTTGGAAAAAGATTGTCTTTCAATGGCAAACCCATCTGGGACAAATAATCAAGATGGCAATCAAGCTCCTTCTTCATTCAATGGAAACAATCCAAGTAATGGTAATTCGGACCCTTCTTCTGGTTCTTCTTTGAAGCACAATCCTGGTATATCAACTGACTGGACTTTTGAAGAACAGACAATTCTTGAAGAGGGATTGGTAGAGTAAGTTTTTTTTTGCTTTTTGGGTTTTTCTTGTTTTGAATTTTGATGATTTTGTTGGTGTTTTTTTTGGAAGGTTTCTTCAATTTAATTTTTTTTTTTGTTATTTGAGAATCTTTCTTGGTTTGTATATTGGTTTCTTTGGAATTTCGAGGGGCTGACGAGCTTTTGATTATTCGATAAATTATTGTTTGGTGAATTGCAGCTGGAGTTGAAATTTGAATTCTTTTTGGTGTTTGTAGGGTTTGCTCTTGTTGGATTATATGGTATTACCAACAATTCTGCAGTAGTTATAGCTATTGTAACTAGACTAAAATGAGTTTTTAATGAACGTCTTAGCATGGATTGTTGCTAAATAATTTGTTGAAATATGATTTTTTACAAAATTAAAGCAGTCCAACTCAATTTTTCAATGAATTTTCGGTAGGTAATCTCTTACATTCGTTGTGAACCAAAGTTTCGCTATCAAGTTAAGTTTCAGATAAGGAATCTTTTCTCTGTGATGTAATCAAGTTGCAGTCTTAAACAGCATAATGTTGTTTACATCGTATTCTGAAGCAGAACATTATTAACCAAGTTCCTTGTTTTTCCCTCACTCCACTCTCTGCGGTCTAGATTTTTCACAAAATTAAAGCACTCCAATTCAACTTTTCAATTAAGTTTTGGTAGTTAATCTCTTACATTCGTTCCGAACTGAATTTTAGCTATTGAGTTAAGTTTCACATAAGAAATCTTTTCTCTGTGAGGTAATCAACTTGCAGTCTTAAACAGCATAATGATGTTTATATCATATTCTGAAGCAGAATCATTATTAACCAAGTTCCTTTTTTTTCCCTCGCTCCACTCTTTGCGGTCTCTAATACAATAACTTGGCTTTGGATTTTAGTTTATGGTTGCATTGTCTTTCAATATAACTGCATAAATGATTATCCAAAACCATACTAATTTATTTCATTTAATCATTGGTGCCTTACCAATGAGAACTTGCAAATAGTCACTGTCCTCAATTTGTCACAAAAATATCTTTATTACTTTTATCTTTTATCTGATCAAGTGACAAAATTGCCATCCCGGATCAATATTTTAGAAAAATATTATTAGTTGAAAAGCATTGTTCTTCAGCTACGAGATCCTTTTAGCTGAGTGTTTGAAATTTTTGGCGTACTGTTATTCCCAAAAGGTAGTGTCTGTTGTTTAGTACTTCTTTTTAGTTACCTAGTAAGCTACAGAAAGAAAGTTGTATAGAAAAACGATTATCATGGGAACCACAGCGTCATGAAACGAACTCTTCTTGAGCAATCATGAACTGAATTTATTTTTTCTTTTTTCTTTAAGTTATTGAATCTTCAATTTTCAGTCAAAGAGTCAGAAATTTACTGGAAAAAAAAGAAAGATAATGAAATTCAATTTCTTTAACCTAGTACTGGTTCACAGTTGATTTTCCTTATGTCCCACAGTTTTGCAGAGGAAACAAACGTAGTACGTTATGCAAAGATAGCTATTAATCTACCAAACAAGACAGTCCGAGATGTTGCTTTGCGTTGCAGATGGATGAATGTAAGTTCTCTTAGTCTAATATCTTGCTACATGAAGCCTTTGTTAAATTGTTAGCATCAAGACTTTTGTTCGTAAGATTGCCAAAACTTGCTAATTCTGTAGTTAAATAATCAATCAACCTATGAACGATTTATATTTGGAACAGTGCATATCTGGTTTACAAGAGACAGCTTGGAAAATAAATCACTTGGTGGTTCATTTTGTAGCTTTACTTTATTGCTATTTATAATTTTTATATGATGTATCTGTTGGCTGTGAGTCAAAACTACAAACTGATTTATTTCTTTGTCCAGAAAAAGGAACAGAGCAAGCGAAGGAAGGAAGATAATCTAGCACGTAGAAGTAGAGATAAAAAGGTATGATGTCTTTTATTTTGTGGCGAATCTCTTCTGTTGGAGTTGCTCTAATTTTTTTTAAAAAATTATGGTACATCCTGTTGAATTAGCACACACATTTAACTGGGGGTTTAAACACATTAATTTCTTCTGTATTGTTTGTATATTGTGTAAATTTATTGTCGTTTACTTAATTGGGCGGTCCTGTTTCTTGAACTGAAGGTTTACTGCTCAGGCCATAGTTGTGTCACAAGCAGGGTGTTAAAAACCCAGCTGTGGGCCATAGTTTGTTCACCATAACACCGAGATAGTTTCTCATTCGGACCTGTACCGTTGTCAACCTGCAGGATTTACCAGACAAGTGAGAAATACAGGCTAGTAAATGATAAATCTGATAAGGATGGGCATGAAATTGGCACAATTCATGCAGAAGCTTTTAGATTATGTTCTCTCAACCTTTTCAAAGGAAAATATGCTTTAGAGTGCCTAAAGTTTCATTTAATTGGCATAACTAAATTTCTAATGTATGAACCTGGTGATTGCCAAACAATTTGGCATTTATGGTTTCAAAGACAATACCTTTTCTGACACATATGAACCTGTGGCGTCACACAGTACATAACAATACACAACGTGTAGCGAGAATCTTTAAAAGTGATTGTGGTTTCTTGGAATGAACGATGCTAATGTTATATGTTCTGCTTTCTTCTTCACAGGAAAGACATGGTGATCCTTCTGCAAAGACTTCTAACTTCATGGCTGCCCGCCCCAGTGTTTCTCCATTTGCAACTCCAATGCTGCCACTGGAAAGTGAAGAAGGCATCTCATATGATGGTGAGGGTTCTATACTTCACAAAACTTGTTTATTCCAAACAGTTTTGGAAACGCATCCTTTCCTTTTCTTTTTTGTAACTTTATCTGCTTATCCTTGTTACTTCAATTTGCCAGCTTTTGGCTAAGCTTTAGTTGTCAGTGGCTTCCTAATTAATCGTGAGATTTTTACCACTTATGATGTGTTTATTATGAAGGTAAAGGGGGTGAAATATGCTTGGTAAAATCGTGAAACTTTTGTTTTTTATGGCTCATTCTCTCTCTTTTATGTATTTAACACCCATTTTTTCCTTTTCCTTCCACCACACATCTGGTGCCCGCAAAATATATATTATTTTATATTTTGTATTTATGTGTAACTTAAAATTTGATTTGACTTCCATTGGGATCCCCTAATACCTTTAAATTTCTGAACTCCTACCAAACATCCTTAACACATTCTGCAGCCCCTTAAATTTTACACCCTTACTATTGTACTTTCAAAATATAAAATTTTGAACTCCTATCAACAAAGCCTTAGTTTTTCCAGACATCTTATGTTAGTTGTGTTAATACTGTAGTATTTTTAACCCTTTGGCTATTGTCCTGTTACATTAAAGAGCTATGATTTGCCCCTTGCAGCAATTGGTGGAGTTACAGGAGACCTTCTTAAGCAAAATGCACAGATTCTAAATCAAATTTCTGCAAACCTTGCAAGTTTTCAGGTGAATACTTCTGTCATGATCTCATTATTTCACATTATTCGTTTGCTGAATTTAGAGTTAGGAAAGTATTTATGCAGTATGATATGGGTCTCCTTCCAACACATCCTTTTCACTTAGATGATTATATATGGTGCGATTATCTGATGAATGCAATTTTATATTTTGTATAATCTGTCAATAACTTGATGCATGAAACAAATGATTTGAATGGGTTTGACCAGATGCATTGTTTGCCTTTACTCTCGCTCTCTTCCTCTCTCCCTCTCTTCCTCGTGTATGTGTTACTCAAACAACATCTCTTACTGTTTGCACGTGATATTTTTTACGAGTGCTCTTTTATTGCAAGTCTCCCTTTGTGCATTTTGGTGGCCATCAACTGAAATTGCGTTCATTTATTGTCATCTTTTCAGATACAGGAGAACCTCAATCTTCTCCGCCGAACGCGTGACAACATCCGCAAAATTATGAACCAGTATGTTTTTAGTTCTTCATTTTTTTATCACGTAGATTTTATGATGGCTTAATACTGTATATTTCTTCACTCTTTTTTCTGTGCTTGTGTGCATAAAAGCATTCATTTGCTATTTGTTTTCTTTGTAGATTTCTTTTTCATAAAAGATGCAAGTCATCATTTTGTATGTTTATGCGTGTTTACGCATTTCCATCATGTGATTGACATATAAATAGTCATACACGCTGAACTACACATCTGGTTTAAGACTTGTAAATGTTCTTACACTGTTTATAGGCTTGCATATAAAGGGAAATGCAGACCAATCCTCGCTTGAGTGGGCTTGTGGACAGGCTCACCAATGCCAAATGTGTGAATTTCTGTTAATCATATTATAACTTTTAAGAGCATTTATTGTTTGAAGCACAATCAATAAGGGACCTGCATAACTTTGCAAATATTGTAGTTAAACACCAATGACCTTTGATCTAAATTTCAAGCTGTCTAAAGACCCATGATCATCCTCTACCTAAAAACGAAAGAAATTGAGAGTGTGTGTGTTGGGGGTGGGGGTGGGGGTGGGTGGAGGCTGTAGCAAAAGCAGTTGCTGCCTGCCAAAGTTTGGACTCAATTTATTGGGTTGAAATCAAGCTTCGGTTCAAGTATTTTGATCCAAGCCGAGTCCAAGCAGTGCAATACTTGGTTTTGTCATGGTTGTGGGGGTTTTCAAAGAACACATTTAGTAACACCTGTTTGATGTGCGATTTTACACTTCCTTCTGCTGCTTATGCTCCATATAGTCTTATCAAATCAATTGAAATCTCAATTACAGATATGATTAAAGGTGTTAGGTTAGAGTCTAAGACTGATATAGTTAGGATGAATGGAGTTTTTTTTTCCCCAGATAGAATCCCTGTTCATTTCGTTTTATTTGCAGGATGAATGATGTGCCAGAACTAATGAAGCAGATGCCACCACTTCCAGTCAAGTTGAACGATGATCTAGCTGACACCATCCTTCTGCCTCCAAACCTTCCTAGGCCATAATCATCTTCAGTCTGTTCACAAGGCATGATCAAACCTTCTAATGCAAGCATCAATCTGCCTGTAGAAAATAACTGCCACCAAGCTGACCATCATTTTCCAATGTGAAATGCCCTCCTAGTTCAGCATGCCATTAACTGCAATGGCTTTTAGTTTTTTTTTTTTTTTAAAAAAAAAAAAATCCCCCCCTCGTATATTTTTACTTCGATGTAGTTTATGGCTAGAAAGCAGGGAATGAAGAATAATAATAACTAGTGTTGGATGTCATTAGCTGTCTTGATGAAAAATTTGTGCCTTTACCTTCTGATTAGAGTGTTGTGCTAAGTAAATATTAAGGCGCTTTCTTTGTGACATGAAAACTCCGGGGAAGTTTGTGGAGTTTGGTGGGCGTAATTTAGATAATCTTCTGTCGCAAGGAACTGCTTTTTTTTTTTTGTTAAAACTTCTTTTGGGCTTCATGGATCAAGCTATCACTGTAGCTGTTATAGCCCTAGAGGAGCAACAGTGGGCAATTATGGCTCATCCTTGAAATAGTTCTCAGTCATGTCTCAGATTTTCAGTTGAATTCAATTCCATTTTATCCCTTTCTTCACCAACAAAGCAAGTCAATCGCCTTGTTTCAATTGTAACTGCAAACTTGTCTGAGAGGGTTGAATTTTGTGTATTTAGTGTTGTGGTGGTGATACGATAAAAGTTCGAAATAGTATAAAAAGGTTGTATAATGCTTCTATGATTAATACAAAAGATGGAGATGAAAGAAACATATCTCTCTATATTTGTTTCAAAGTTTAACAATTCAATTTAAAATTGCTTTAAATTTAGATTTATTTTATGTTTTAATCTCTTCAACTAAACATATTTTTCTTTTTCTTTTTATACTGCTTTCGTATGGGCACTCACCAACCTCAAACCTTATTTTCTTGCGCAAATAGAAACCTCAAATTGTTTGGCAAAGCCTCCAAATTAGGCTGAGTAGCAGGTCTCTCAAAGGCAAGTCATATCTCCATGCCCTAGCAGGGGGGTTGTCGCTACTCTGGGGATTCATCAAACTTGTGCAAGAAATTCTTGCAAAAAACAACCGTTTGGATTGAATAATTAATCTGTAGCGCAACTTAAAAAACATGTATTCTCTACTGTGTAATAGCAACTTAAAAAACGAAAAGTAACATTCATTTGACTTTCACTAAAAAATTGCTACTCTCTAGAAAATGACCAGAAACTACTCGGAAAGTAGCCGACATGCAAGCTAATGAACTACTCCTCTCCTTTATCATTCACTGAGATTGATTTTTTGGACTCATAGCGGGATGAATTGGCAACCATTTTGCTTTGATTAAGCTAAATTCCATCTTCTTTTAGTGCATAAAAAAACCATTACATTTTCAGCTTTGGAAAGTATCCGACATGCATCGACTTTCAGCTATTAAATTGATGTAGGTTTTCTACGTAGCTGTAACATAATTGCTTCTTTTTTTCTCTCAAAAAGGACACTTGAAGTTACTTAAGAAATAAGAGTCCACTTGCCAACTTTCCTTCGTCAAAAAACGGACACAATAATACTCTGAACGTTAGCACCATGATAAAGAGAGAGACTATGTCTGCCTCTATAACGTAACGTAAGTTAGCATAGATGCAACTAATACAAAATTAGGAAGTATTTTCCCTTAAGAAACTGTGCATGTCATAACTAGCGTAAAGGGATAGATTTGGACCATCTTATACTCTACAATCTTGTATCCACTAGGCCATTTATTACTCTTGAAGTTGAGTATCTGCTTATGAAGGTGAGTATCTTAGGTAAAGTTATTAATCACGACTTGACTTGTGATCTGAATTATATATCTTTCAACAGGTTAATCCGAGTAAATCTAAAACTATGATGTTCAATTATTGTGCGTTTGGGGGGTCCAAAACACACCAACAAAACGACTCTAAATTCCCCCCCTTACTTCTTGAGTTCTTTGCGGTCAATTTAAGCCGAAAAAACAATAAAATCGTATCTTTTTACCTTAGTACTGTTGAAATGAATCTTTTATTTGTTGTATCTTTGTACGTTGACTTCTCCTTGGTCGACAAAGCAAGTGGTGAGAAGAGGGTTCCTTTCTCCTTCAAGTTTTAACAAGCTAGGCAAGGCAACATGTGTGCTACTTGTCTTTTAATACAGTCTTAGTTAGATTCATTAACACCTTAAATAAAGAAACAAGTTACAAATCAAAAGACGACGACCCAATGCCCAAAGGGGTCTTTACCTTGACCAGAATGCAAGATTTAATTTGGTCTATTTTTTACACTATAAGAGAGGAGACAACGAGATGGACTTTTGGGGAGGAAATAAATTCCTATTTCATGGGCTGAAAATCACACACGATCCCTTCACTTTTTACATCTTTTCAAGCTAATTCCTCTACTTTATACTTAATCAACTCAACCCTTTTGTTTCCAAGCACTGACTATTTGAGAACTCCTATCCAATTATTTCATAATATGATGTATTTATAATAGAATAAAGATGGTTTTATGATTGATGTTTATTCACGAAAGTAGTACACAAGGTTATCATGCATGCACTGATTATGGCAATACAATATTGCTGTAGGGCCAATGATCAGGAAATCTAGTGCTGATTAATATGGAGCTAATCAAGGAGATCTGATTATGTGCATGATTGATGGTTCGTGAGGTCTCCTTGATCTGATTGTATCCATGATTGTTGGTTGGTGAGATATCCAAAACATGCCCCCACAAGATGGTACTGCTTCCATCGAAGACACCATTCTTGGACCGTAGAAAGCCTAGACTTTGCTAAGAGAGAGGCTGTGTTAATGCATAAACAAGTTGATCCTTGGTTGAAATATGATTGACTTGAAGCTGACCTTGATTAACCTTCTCACGAACAAGAACAAAATGGTAATCAAGCGCTAAGTGTTTTATTCGTGAGTGAAACACATGATTGGTACAGAAATTCGTGGCACCAAGATTATCACTATAAATGATGGGTAACATAAGCACTTTAAGTGTCGAAACAAATATAAGCACTTTGAGAGTTAGAATATCCGACAAAAACACAGAGACGAAATTTAGCTTGAAGTTTATTTTAAGTGTAGGGTCGAAGTTATGGATAACACGAACAACCAAAAGTGCATATCTTTTTTGCAGCTAGACAATTATTTATAGAGCTTTTTAAAATGATGTTTTTCATATCTAGAAGTGGTGTAGACAATCAATTAATCAGATATATTGCTGTTCGAAAAGTAAAAGACTAGAATATTGAAGGCACCAATTTCAACAATGTGATGATGTCGATGTTCGACAGCACTATTTTGTTAAGGTACAAGAAGATGAGTAATACGAAAATAAAGTTTTTAGTTTTTGATACTCACCGCCACCACCATCTGTAGAGTCTTACAAACTGTGAGAAGAAAATGTTTAGCAATTGCCTTGAATTTAGGAAGTATGGTATAGACATCGGACTTGTTTTTCATTGGATAAAGCCATGTATATTTAGTAAAATGATCGATGAAATTGATGGGGCCGGTCCCCAAACATAACTATAAACTAGATCAAGTGGATAACGACTTGTAAGTGTTGAAGTACCGAAAGGGAGTTGATGATTGTTGTTATTGCACAAGCAAGATTCACACGAGAAAGACTTAAGATTAACTGAAGAACTGGGAATAAAGAGATTTTTAAGTAATTGCTGCACGATATGAAGAGAAGGGTGTCCCAAACGATTGTGCGAAGTTGATAAAGGAACACTTGTGCTATTCAATACCATTAGAGAATCTGAGGAAGCAGTTTGAAACCCTGGCCACTCATAGGTATCATCTTTATTAGGAGTAACTAACTCCTTGAATTAACTTCCAATGCAATTAATGATGTGAATTAAAGCTCCGATTTCAGTTACTGGGGTGTCATTAATAGCAAGTTCATCCATGATGGACTTTGTAGATTGAAGATAGTCTGAAACAGAGCAGGAACCACAAAAGAGAGTCAATTTATCATTCAAGTGCATAACACGAGATCATGATTGGTTAGCGAAAAGATTATTTAGCTTCTGCTAACCTTTTGAGATGTTTTGGATAAGTCTATGAGAGTGACAACACATTCAGAAACTGAAGAAGAAATTGATCTTGTCTAAACCACAAGAGATAGGTAGGGGTGTCCATTGGTGGAGTTGGATCTGAATCATCAACATAGCCAAGCAAGTCATATCCAATAAAAAGTGACTTAAATTGTGCACGTCAGGCAGGAAAATCTGTGTCATTGAGTCTAATGTGAAGTTATGAAGCAACTAGATTGTTTGGTGTGTTGGAAGTGGAAAGAACAACAGCAGGGCTTTGGGTTGAGCTTTGGCTGGATTCAGACAAGGCCATGTATTTTGATTGTTCGTTAGAGCTTCTGATACCATCTAATAGAATAAAGATGGTTTTATGATTGATGTTTATTCACAATAATAGCTCGCGCGCGCACATGTATACAAGGTTATCATGCGCTAATTGCAATATTGCAGCATGGTCAATGATAGCAGGAAATTTAGTGCTGATTAATATGGTGCTAATCAAGGAAATTTGATTTTCTTGATGTGATTGTACTCATTATTATTGGTTGGTGAGATACCATTGATCTACTTGTATCCATGATTGTTGGCTGGTGAGATATCCTTAACACATTTGAGAATCCCATCTAATTATTTCATAACATGTTGCATTTATCTAGAATTTTAATAAGCAAGTGAGTTTGATAAAAGGAGTTTCATATCACCATTATTTACAAGAAAAAGGGTTGATTTGTTTTAATTTAGAAGTGAAGGATTTGATTTTACTATGGCACGAAGTAGAAGGACCACAAGTGATTTTTAGCCGCATGTCCATCGTCGTGCAACTTCATTACCTTTTGGTTCTGTTTAGAACCGAGCAAGTCAGACGTACAAGAAAAAGGTTTTACAGAGTTGGTGTAATCTGATTAGAAGTGGATTAAGTTGAAAAATAACCAAACTTTCTCTATTCATTTATGGGAGTGTTTGACACGGGCGAGCTTATTTAAGTATTTGAAATAGTGGGTTGAAAATTTGATGTTGTTCAAAGATTTTTGTAATTTCCTTCGAAGTTATGAAGATAAATTGGTTAAGGGATTTGAAATTCTATAGAAGTTTTTTCAGTTGACATTCTTGACTTGGGGGATGCTATATATTTTCTTCCCTTCATCTGGGGTTTGAGCTGGATTTGCATAGATACTTAACCTTCTGATCATCTATGAGGAGTTTCTGTTAGAGGATTTTGGAGAATACTTGAAAATCTTGGAAGGTTTTTGTTGAGATATTGAAGTACAGATTGAAGATATTTAGCTGCTGAAGGAGGGTTTTGAAGGAGTGGTTAACTCCTAGTACTTCTGGTAAATTATCTGAATAGATATTTTGTTGTTTGTTGTGTATCTTTTCTTGCCTCTCAAATTTTGGTGGCATCTATATGCCCTTAGTGCTCTCTCTCTCTCTCTTCTGTCATTTTTACTCTGAAAAGATTTGAACTCGAAAGCTCTTGTACAATAGAGCAATATGGATAACAGAATTTGGAGAACATGCATGCATGCATACATAATCTTTCTTGAAACTTTTTGTGATTCTTGAGAAGAAATTGTTGATCTTGTTGCTCCCTACGTGCGGTTCCTGTACTGTTCAGGTTCAGTAGATTAAAACATGTTGAACTTGCAAAGAAGTTGCTTCTGTAAAAGTTGTGCACACCTATTAATGGAGAAGAAGATATCTGTCTCCTCCATTCACACCTGAAGCTAAAGTATTGTCCATTTTTTATCTAATCTTTTCCTTTCCTTTAGAGAGGTTTATTAGTTTAACCATGAAAATTAAAGTTAAACCACCTTCTTCTCTTAATCATCTCTTGTTGATCAGGTTCCGGTTTAAGTATTGAAAATTTGTATGAAGGGTTTTAGCTTTTCTGTTTAAAACTTGTTTAATGGGTGAGGTCAGTCCATTCTTGGTGTGGTTCAGAAGCACCATTAGCATTAGTAGAAGGTTAGGTGGAAAATCATGGCTGCTTCAATTTTGGTCAAAGCAATTTTACATGAGCATTTGTTTACTAATTCCTCCTTGTTTGACAGGTTGAAAATGGGCTCCACAGATGCGACACAGTTGGTTGTTTCCTTAATTTTCTTGGTCATTTTAGGTTCAAATCTCATTGCAGGACAAACATTCTCTTCAAATTCTTCTAAGCCTGGTAAGACCTGATAGTTTCATTGAACAAGGTTTTGAAACTTGAAGTGGGCTTTAATCCAAAAATTCAAACTAGCCCTTTTCGTTAGTTGGAAAAAACTAATTAGCCCTTAAGCTAATGATTGATTTCTTGGTATGTTTCTTGTTTCATCAGGTACATATGTTCGTGATGCAAACAATGTGTCACAACCTATGATACGGTCAGATGATACTGTGAGGTTGGATCCACTTGAAAATTTCAAGAAATATAAAGGAGGATATGATATCAAAAACAAACATTATTGGAGTGTAATTCCCTTTCACTCTCTCTTTAAATAGATATTAATTATAGAAAATCATGAACCCATGTAGAAAATCAGTTTTGCCACCATAATTTTAGCATTTATTGATGTAATCCCAGAAGATTTTCCTTAGTCTTGTAGCATGGTAGTATGGTCCTAATGATTTAGTTATTTCTGAAATTTGCGTAAAAGCTAAAATCACAGAGAAATAACATGTTGTATTTTCTGCAGTCATCCATATTTACAGGAGTTCATGGATATGTCATTGGGGTAATCTGGCTTCTGGGTGGCATAGCATATGGAGGCTTTCTGCTAGCACTTGCTTTCTGCTGTAAAACTAGAAGGTATGGACAGCAGAAGAAAAGATTACCTTGCCACAAGCAATGTTGGCCTATTCTGTTGGCTATATTTTTCACTACCCTAGCAATGTAAGTCCCGCCACATTTGCATTCCAAAATCCATATAATATAAATGCTGCAACAGTTTGTGACAAGTGAAATACTATCTGCAGAACTGCATCTGGGCTAGTTCTTGGAGGGAATGCGAAGTTCCATTCACGAGCTAAAAATGTTGTGGACATCATCATTGACACGGCGAATGACGCATGGAAAACCATGTACAACACAACAGGAGTATTGAAAGACATGAAAGAGAATTTAGGAGTATCTAAACAAAGGGCTGCCGCTCAGGCATCTACCCTCCTTACCACCACATCAGCGAAACTTGATGCTGAAGCTGCTGATATACAAAGGCGAGCTCGGAAGAATAGGCACTTGATCGATAAGGGTCTCAAGATAGTGTAAGTTTGTCTCTCCCGCGCAAATTATGTATATCCATGTCCATTTGAGCTTGTCTAAAAGATAGCATATGATACTTGCTGCAGTTATATAGTAACCACGGTGACAATTTCCTTGAACCTGGCTGCACTAATTGCTCTTTCAGGTATTTCTCCCTATGTGTTCAACTCCTTAGTCCTACCACACTTGGAATTTAGTTGGTCGATACAACTTTTTAACCTTGTAAAACCAGGATTGGACAGGAAAAGTTCCAAGTGCTGGCAATTTATTATTATTTATCACTTTCTTCATCATTATGATCAAGTTGAATATATTTCTCATTTTGTGTTTGAATTCATTCTTTTGCAGTCTGTGGAACTCTGAGGTTACGGCGACCACTTTACATGTAAGTTAAATAAACAACGCTTACATAGCCGAACTAGAATATTTCCTAAAAGAGAGAATTGATTGTCATATACAATTTCTTATGATTTTTCTCTAGCAGATTAATTGTTGTTTGTTGGATCCTGACTGTTCTATGCTGGTTGTTCTTTGGGCTGTATTTCTTCTTAGAAAAGTAAGTCCAAGTTCTTTCCATTGCTTCAATTTCTCAATACCAACTAATTGAGGGAACATGAACATTTTTCTGCAGCTTTTCAAGAGATTCATGTGCAGCTCTCAAAAACTTCCAACAGAATCCTTACAACAACAGCTTGAGTTCAATCCTTCCCTGCGATCAATTGCTCTCAGCAAAAGCAGTGTTATTTGATGTCAGTAGAGGGATCTACAGACTTGTTAATCAGGTGGATTAGCAGGACATTATCTCCGAGTTGCAATTTGTTTTTCTCCCCGATTGAACCTTATCGTTTTATCATGTGATTTATATCATACCTTTCTCCTGCTGAAACATTTCAGGTGAATGCAAACTTATCAACCATGCAAGGAGTACCTTATACAGTTTGCAATCCCTTCTCAGCACCACCTGAATACCAATACCAGCCTGATAAGTGCCCTGCTAACACAATCCGAATCGGTGAGATCCCACAGGTATGTCAAAGGGAAGATCAAAAAGTTTTTGTAGCCCCAAATATCTTCTCTGTTCATGTTCACTAAATGAAGTTCTATTCCACTCTCCACAGGTATTGAAGGTATTTACTTGTTCCAGTTTCGATAATGGAACATGTGCCAACGGACAATTCATATCGCCTAACTATTATAGAACAGTTGAGGCATACAGCACATCCATTCAGAGCCTACTAAATGTGTACCCTCAGATGGAAAATCTAGTACAATGTAAAGCAGTGAAGGATGCGTTCTCTGAGATCCTTTTGTACCATTGCAAACCATTGAAAAGATACGTTCGAATGGTGTGGGCATCAATGGTGTTTCTCTCATTAGTCATGGTATTTCTGGTTCTGATCTGGACAATGCTGGCTCAACATGAGCAAGAACACCATTCTTTAGACGGTTCTGTGAAGCCACGTTTGCCATCTGTCGCAGAGGAATTGGAAACTGGAACCAAAGATAGCACAGAACATACTGTTTCAGTCTAGGAAGTAGCAACATTTTACCTAGGATACTACATTAAATTCTGGAAGATCAATGGTGCAAGCCAACTTCCAAGAACACAGGATCAAGAATTCATGGTACGATATTGCTAGGTAGATTAGATACATACCAACAAAGAAAATTAGTGCAGAATTCATGGTACTTCAAATTTGAAGGCCTACTGGTTTTTTCACTTCTTTGATTGAATATCAGACCCCAAATCTGGGGCACAGATTTGAAAACTTGATGTACATCCAATTTAATGTATCAAAAACACTACCTTAATACAATCAAATATAAGCAACAGATTTATCAATAACAAAATATAACAAAAATTCGATTCTTGTATTGCATCTCTTTCAATCAACCATTGTTTAGAAGTCAATGGATGCATTTTTTTTTCAATTAGTAGTTACTTCAAAGTTGATGTGTTGTATAAATGTCAAAATTGGCTCAAATAAAACAAATTTAAGGCTGAATTTAATAACTAAGTCCAAAAAATATAAATGATTAGGTTCCACGGTTACCCAAAAGACTAATTCCTACAGTTTTTATTTGCCCATTCCTTTTCAATGCGGGATAGCCAAATGTGCACCCAACAATATCTTTGTGCTTCATGTTCATACCTTTTGGATCAAATTTAAATTCATTGCAATAATGCTCTCTTTTCAGGGGTTAGAGTATACAGAAAGTTTTACAGAGAAGAGAAGGAAAGATCCAACGGAGTCCTTGCTATTTGTGTTGCAAAATCAGCTGCCCAGCCCTGCATTTCTTTGGCTAGAATCCTCTCTGCGAGTCTTCTCGCTTATTGTCCCGTGATGATCTTCATGTATAGTTGTTGAGTGGAAAGATTTTCTCCTTTCAATGGGCTACAACAAAGGGAAAGATGTAAATATTTCGAAATGGTGAAAGACATCAAAACCTAAGCAGAGCAAAGGAGAGATGCAGAATTAGTTCTTGATTACTTTTTCTCAAGTTTTTCTCAGTGAAACATAACCAAAATGCAGTACCATTAAACTTGTCCTAACCTTATTATTTCAACATCTGTTCCAGGGATTGAGTAAAGGAGATCTTGCATGCCTTTTGGGTCTGCCACAGCTACCACAAACATTCTGAGATATGCTTTCCCAGGCAAAATCAACTACTCTTCATCTGCATTGCCTTCTGATTTCTGAGCCAAAAATGATCGTGGCCACAAGTTTCTTGCTCCTGTAAACTGGAAAAAGAAATGCTGAAACTGGCTTTAAATTACTTCCATACTTGAATGTATACATTTTCTTTTGTTTTTACTCTGAATTGAAACGGCCATACTAGATTGCTACAGTTTTTTAATGTTGATGTCAATTCATGAAAACAAAAAAAACTAGTTCTAAATTGTTGCGATACTTTGAGTGATCTGAAGCTCATATTGTGAACTATTGCAATTCCAGTTTCCAGTATTATCGTCAACTAAAAGAAAAATCCTATCGTTTGTACCGTTCCATAAGGAATCTGGGATGATCTTTTAACTCTTCATCAACCCTTACATTCTCAACGAGTAAATTCTATCATTTATGTTACATGTTTCTTAAGATGAAACAAACATTCCATAAACATTATCTAAATGATTGTTAACTCTATATTATTTAAAGAAATAAACATTCCAAGATGATACTATTTGAAATTGAAATGGATCAAATCAATGACTCATAGATTGATTTGACAATCCGACAACCTAAATATAAAAAAATAAACTAAAATAGATGGGGTTGATAACAATTAATTTATTGTAGCACAAGATGCAAGGCACATTTTATTAAGGATTTTAACAGTAAAATTATTGCTTTGCCCCTCAATCAAATAACATTTAGCCCAGCTTAAAAGGGTATCATGGTCTTCTTCTTCATATGAATAGTGAAATCATTAAAAATGCTCTTGGAGACAAAACAAAAAAACAACAAAAACAAATATGAACTTGTTGATTAAAACATGTTGATTCCTCTTGTTTTATTAAAACGTGCAGCAAGACATTAATTTTTACACATAAAAAAACAAACCCTCAACGTAGCGTGCACCAGAGCCTAGTTCTAGGCTAAATAAGAGCTCGAACCAAATAATTATCTAGATGGAGATATAATAGTAAAAGTTTGGGATCAAGAGATTTGTTTTCTCTGTGGTTTCAGATTCGAGTCTTATGGTTGCTCATATGATGGCCACTGGAGGCTTACATGATCGTTAACTTTAGAACCCATGGAATTAGTCGAGGTACGCGCAAGCTAACCCGAACATCCACGTTAAACTAAAAAAAATAAAATAAACCAAACCAAATACAATACTCTATGGCAAGTTGATACAGCATGAAAAACAATTTGTCTTATTTTATAGGGTTTTTTTTTTCACTCCACCACCTTTAATGAGAAAAGCTTGTCCAATCTCTATTGCTCATTCAAGGATTTATATCTAATTATTTGATGATTTTATTTCATTTATGAACTTGTCCAGATTAATGGATGATGTCCCTTCTGGTCCAACAGCCTCTTCAGCCAACCTTTTCCATTCCATAGCTTTTTCCCTCATTTTCGCACCCTTCTCTCCTTCAATTAGCTCTTTCACAAGCTTCCCCACTTCTTCTCTCTTAACATTTTTATCAATCTCCATGCCAACTCCCCATTCATTGCAGCTATATTTACAGTTCATTGGTTGATCTCCAAAGAAGGGCCAGCACAGCATCGGCACACCAGCACTCAAGCTCTCAATGGTGGAACCCCAGCCACAATGAGTTAGGAACCCTCCAACTGATGGATGGTTAAGTACTTCCTCTTGTGGACACCAACTAGCAATGAAGCCATGCTTCTGAGTTTTCTCTGTGAATTCAGCTGGCAAGACAGATGATTCACCACTGACCAAATCTGGCCTTATAATCAACAAGAATGGGATCTTGCTATTAGCTAGTCCCATCGCGAATTCCACTAGTTGATCAGTTGCCATCACTACAGTGCTTCCATAATTCACATACACCACCGAGTTGGGCTCCTTTGTGTCCAGCCATTGGAGACACTTGCTTTCTTCTTTCCATAGACTGGATCCAATAGACTTCAAACTATTTTCCTCAATTTGATTGAGGAATAACTGGAGTGGACCAATGGAATAAACATGAGAGAATATAGTGGAAAGGGCACCCAGAGCTTCTGGCTCCAGGGCATCAAAAGTATGAAAAGCAATTGCACGAGCTTTAACAGAGGTTTCAGCAGCTCCCACGAGAAAGTTAAATATAAATCATCTGGATCTGTTGTTTCAATAAACGGAAAATGTTTAAGACGGAGACCTTTTACACCAGGAACCCAGTCTACATTCGTGTCGAGGTAGCCATTGCTTAGATAGCTCACATCTGCAAAACACAATCTTATCAGACCGGGCTCAAGAATGAAAATCTATTGAATGCATAGGATAATCGATCTAGCTGACTTATGATCTTATAACGCACGTATGAAGTCACTCCAATTGATAGATCAGGTGATTAAGGATGGCTGCTCCTTTTCTAGACTTCCTAAGTTTAGACGTTAAGGCCAACATATAAGAGAGTTTTTTCTCTGAATTCAACTAAGTTAATGCGGGGATGCACCCTTTAATAGAACAAGTGTGTGCGTGCAAATTTATTACCTTTGATTGGGGAGAAGCCTTTCTCTCTGAGAGCATAGAGTTGCTTGAATCCTATGTAACCAATTGCGCGCACAGTAGCATACATTACAACTGGAAGACCAACATCTTCCCCAGCTTTGATGGAGAAAGGAGCAAAAGGATCTGAAACAATGGAAGTAACAGGAGGATTGTTCTCGGACACACTGTTTTGGAGCCTCACAAGAAGATCTTTAAAGGGTGCTAAGAAATTCTTGTTCAAGGCGGCACAAAGAGAAGGTATGTCTTGGGTGGCATCGATATCTGAAGGAGGAAGACCATCAGGAATGGTTTCAAAATGAAAGCCAGGCAGGTTATCAAGGGCAACAGGTCCTCCTGACCTAAGGATACGTTTGTGATTGAATTCTGTGTTGACAAATGTTACGTGAAAGCCTTTACAGTGAAGAAGCTTTGCAAATTTAAGCATGGCCTTTATATGACCTTGAAACGGACTTGGGATCACGACAGCATGAGGCTTGGAATTGGATCCCATATCTCTCACTCAATTCCCTTCTTCCTAGCTAGCTGGGTTGATCACCATGTTCAATCATCAACGAGACTTGCTTGTACTTTATAGCTGGAAATACCTTCAAATTACTTTTTAAAATATTTTTTTTATATTAAAATACATTAAAATAATTTTTAAAAAAAAACGATTCAAAATATATAAAAAAATAATTTTTAATTAAAAAATTTTAATATTTTTTAAAATATGGATAGACTCACATTTCTTAGTCTCATGAATGAATGAAATTACTTATCTTAATTGATCTCTACATTTAAGAAGATCAATGAAATTAGAAACTTGGAAACTGTTTGGCTATCTAATCACAAAGTCAATCGTGCTGAAGATTAATCAACATTTTAACCACTTCCTTGAAAGATTCCTTGAAAAAATCACTTCATCCTTGTCCACTTATTTCACATGGGAGCTGTGGAAAAAGCTAGGGAGGCAGAAAATATCTAAGTCATATTCATAGAATATTCATTTCTGGCAACTTCTCATAGAATCATTGAAGCCAAGAGTGTATACAGTATACAGCAACGGAAATTGAATATAGGGCTGAATTTTCATGTTTTTTTTTTATCATAATAATGTTTGTTTTTGTATTTTAAAAATATTTTTAAAAATTTAAAATTAATATTTTTTATATTTTTAAATTATTTTAATACGCTGATATTAAAAATATTTTTTTAAAAATAAAAAAATATATTATTTTAATATATTTTCAAATAAAAAATACTTTAAAAAATAAATACAATCATACTCACAACCACCCTTTCCAAATCCTGACATGGATGTCCTGTGAATTTAAGCAGCATGCGGGAACTCAACACCACGAGAAGCAAATTCAAGTCACCGCAAAAACCATAATATAGAGCCCCCTGTCCATAAGTTTGGCCCTTTTTAGGCCAGTTTGTAACGGGGCTGGCAGTGTATTTTTAAAATATTTAAATTATTTTTTTATTTAAAATTACTTTTTTTATTTTTAATTGTTTTGATATATTAATATTAAAAAATAAAAAAATATTATTTAAATATATTTTAAAACAAAAAAAACATTTTAAAAAACAAACTAATATCACAATATCAAAAATATTTTTAAAAATATTTAAAAATATGATAGAGCTTGTTTCTCAAGATGTTTTTCTTTCATAAATTTATTAAAATAATATTTTAATTTTTAAAAAAATATTTTTAACACTAATATATTTAAACAATATAAAATTATAAAAAAAAATAAACCTATCTTAAAGCCACTTTGAAATCATAAAAGTCTCATATGCATTTATAACAAAACTCATCAATGTCTCTTGTCTTGTCTGTCTGTCTGTCTATCAACATTTACAATGTCATCTGACCTCATAATTTCACTTGAAATAAAAAGAGAAATTGAAATCTATTTATTAGAGAAGGAAAGATAAAAGTATAAAATAAAAATATTTTAAATAATTTTATATATTTTAAAATTAAAAATATGGAAAACATGTTTTTTTCTATTTCTAAACAGCATCCAATGACTAGTTGTTGGCTTAATATATATATATATAACAAGGAGTTATGCAATAAAGCACGACAACCTTCATGCTTAGGATCCCCATGAAAATGTACTATGTCACTAATGCAGAAGGTATCTGTAATTAATAACTTACAAAAAAAAAAAAAAAAAAAAAATGA
>Ga0307517_10002978_pt1 | contig 26762 bp, 16 predicted proteins | sample 23_EM_MG_FD_194515 | JGI IMG/M metagenome (GOLD analysis project Ga0307517, IMG submission 194515) | Populus trichocarpa ectomycorrhiza microbial communities from riparian zone in the Pacific Northwest, United States - 23_EM | ecosystem: Host-associated > Plants > Roots > Unclassified | place... | reverse complement strand
CCGGTCCACAAGGTCCGACAGGTTTAACGGGTGCTACTGGAGCTCAAGGCCCGGCTGGCGCTACTGGAGTAACAGGCCCACAAGGTCCAATAGGTTTAACAGGTGCAACTGGTGCTACCGGAGCTCAAGGTCCGATAGGTTTAACGGGTGCTACAGGTGCGACCGGAGCAGCAGGTCCGGCTGGAGCGGACGGCGCAACGGGTCCACAAGGTCCAATAGGTTTAACGGGTGCAACTGGTGCTACCGGAGCTCAAGGTCCGATAGGTTTAACGGGTGCAACCGGCGCTCAAGGTCCGGCTGGCGCAGATGGTGCAACTGGTCCACAAGGTCCGATAGGCTTAACGGGCGCTACCGGCGCAACAGGTCCTGCTGGGGATGATGGGGCAACGGGTGCACAAGGTCCGATAGGTTTAACAGGTGCAACAGGTCCGGCTGGAGCAGACGGTGCAACTGGTCCACAAGGTCCAATAGGTTTAACGGGTGCAACCGGCGCTCAAGGTCCGGCTGGCGCAGATGGTGCTACTGGTCCACAAGGTCCGATAGGTTTAACAGGTGCAACCGGAGCTCAAGGTCCGGCTGGCGCAGATGGTGCAACGGGTCCACAAGGTCCGACAGGTTTAACGGGAGCAACCGGAGCTCAAGGTCCAATAGGTTTAACAGGTGCTACTGGCCCCGCTGGCGCAGACGGTGCAACCGGTCCACAAGGTCCAATAGGATTAACGGGTGCAACCGGAGCTACTGGAGCAACAGGTGCACAAGGCCCCGCTGGCGCAGACGGTGCAACTGGTCCACAAGGTCCAATAGGTTTAACGGGTGCTACTGGTCCTACTGGGGCTACCGGAGCAACAGGTCCTGCTGGAGCTGACGGCGCAACCGGCCCACAAGGCCCGATAGGTTTAACGGGCGCTACCGGTTCTACTGGGGCTACCGGAGCAACAGGTCCTGCTGGAGCTGACGGCGCAACCGGCCCACAAGGTCCGATAGGTTTAACGGGCGCTACAGGTGCAACCGGAGCAACTGGTGCAACAGGGCCGCAAGGAGGAGTTGGCTTAATTGTAAATGGCACTAATACTACAGTTTCAGGTTCAGGGACAACAGGCGATCCATATAAAATAAATACACCAGCGTCAGCCTTAACTCAAAATACATCTACAGGTGTAATAACTTATACTAATGAGGCAGGTACGGTTGCAACTGCCAAAGTTGTAAGTACAGATGCAGGTAACCTTTTAACTGTGGGCGCAGATGGAGGCGCAAAATTAAATGCAGCTGCATTACCTGCAACAACAGTTTCGAATACATCAACAGTAAACAATTTAACAACCACTGTAAATGGTGTGACAGGAGCGGCCGTACCGATAGTGAATAGCAATGTTTTAGGCAACACAAATGGTAATTTAATATCGACGGTAAATGGCGTAGCATCCGCGTCTGTACCTGTGTTAATTTCTGCCAATAACGGTTTAGCTGCCACCAATGGCAACGTGCAATTAGGTGGGGCATTGATCACACCAACAACAATTTCAACCGACGCCACAAACACGCTTACGTTATCGGGTTTGCAAACAGGTGCGGGTACTGAAAGTATAGTAGTTGCTGATGCAACCGGTGTTATAAAGACATTGCCACAATCAAATTTATCTATCGAACCATGGGATGTGCAAAGTACAACCACGAAAGCTACGCTAAATACTCAGAATATTTTTATGACTGGTGGCGTAGCAATAGGGCGAAACTCGTTTTTCGGCGGTGTGGGAACTGCAGGTACTCCTGGTGCAGGTAATGAAATGCTGTCTGTAAATGGGTCGATTGTTACTAATTCCAGTGTTTATGCAGATTATGTGTTCCAGGATTATTTCGATGGGGCCTCAAAACTTAATAAGGATTACAAATTTAAAAGCTTAAACGAGGTTGCTGATTTCATAAAAACAAACAGGCATTTACCAGGTGTAACTCCTATTAAAGATCTGAAAAAAATGCCTGATGGCGGCTATGCAGTTGATATGACCAGGTTGTCAGTGCAATCACTGGAGAAACTGGAAGAACTCTACCTCTATGTAATTGATCAGCAAAAGCAATTAGAAGCTAAAGACAAAGAACTTGAAGCGCTTAAAAGATCGCAGGAGCAAATGAACGAACGTTTGGAAAAACTTGAAAAGCTATTGCTTAATAAGGATAAGAAGGTTAAAGCTGAAAGATAATAGGGTTAAAGTATTGTCCCTGCTCTACCTATAAACTACCAGTCGAAAAACAGACCAGATTTACGAAGATTTTAAACGCTTCGTAAATCTTTCTACTAAACAAGTTGAAAATTGACAAAAATGAAGGTTACTGAAATGAATAAAAGGCCGGGAAGGGTTCTGTTTCTGTTCCTGTTTTTGCTGGGCGTTTCTAAACTTCATGCCCAAACAGGCAAGGGAAGCATGACAGTAGACAATTCATCAGTATATATTTCTGCCGGTACAACAGAAATGCGTTTTTCTGAAGGCAGCTATTTCGGGCCCAATGCCAATTGGGTGATTGACGGGACACTTGAGATATGGAGCAAGAATGTTTGGTTAGCGCCTGGCGCTGCCTTCAGCGGTAAAGGTAAGATAGTGATCCATAATCCTGGTACAAACCCGGTTTATACCAAAATGTCTTCGGGGCCAACATCTATTGATGGTAACAATGGGGCATTTATCAATTTGCTTATAGAGCATCAGAATAATCAGGATATAGTTTTAAATGACATCCAGGATCCTGGGTACGGTACAACGAATCCAAATGGCGAGTCATCGGCAGCACTAAATATAGGTGGGACCCTTGACCTGGCTGTTGATCACGCTAACATAATACTGAACGGAAATAATCTTTCATTTAACACAAGTGGCCAGTTATTAAACTATGAAAAGAATCGCATGGTATCTACCAGTAATAGTATATCCGGGCATGTAGTTAAAGAATATGCAGACAGTTCAGCATTTGTTTTTCCTGTTGGTATTGAAGAAGGTGATTACACGCCTGCAACAATCACATCACCGGGTGCCGGCAAATTGTTTGTAAGTGTACAGGATTATACGGCGTCTTTTACCAAGGGCTTTAATACAGAACTTGGTATGGACAGAAGCTGGCACATTTATGCTACAACCCCATTAAAAGTTACTATGACACTGCAGCATAATTCAAATAGTAATGGCTCCTTATTCAAAGATGCTGATGCGGTAATATCTCAGTACAATGGTGGTAATAACTGGACTTATTTAAAAACAATAAACCCCGCGAATAGCATCCATACTACCTATGATGCCAGTGTAATATCAAATTTACTTGGTAACGGTGTTTGGTTTACCAAGTATTCGCTTGCCAGCCTATTGATTCCAAACGTCTTTACGCCAAACGGTGATGGTATTAATGATGCATTCGAGATCAGAGGCATTGATCAATTTGCAGAGAACGATCTTGTAATTATTAATCGCTGGGGTGGTGAGGTATATAAGCAAACTAGTTATAAAAATAACTGGAGTGGCGAAGGTCTGAATGAGGGTACCTACTATTATGTATTACGCGTCAAGCGAAATACAGGATCTGACTGGCAGGTGTATAAAGGTTATATCACATTGATAAGGGCATTTAAAAAATAGTATATGGGTAATAGATATAGATCTGAATTGACAGTTTATCCTATATCATATAGATGGTAGTAAATATGAAGAAAATTATATTTATAGTTGTGATGTTGGTAAATGTTCATATAGCTAAAGCCCAACAGGATGCACAATTTAGCCAATACATGTTCAACGGGATTTATGTAAACCCGGCTTATGCAGGGTATAAAGAGCAGTTGAATATCCAGGGCTTTTACCGTGATCAGTGGACAGGGTTCCCTGGGGCCCCAAAAACGATGTCAATTGCTATAGATGCGATAGCCAATGACAATAAGGTTGGGCTGGCTTTTCAGGTATCAAACGACCGGCTTGGGGCGCAAAACAATCTTGGCGCTTATGCAAGTTACGCGTATCGTTTACAAATGAACTCAGAGGGCAGCGCGCGTTTAGCATTCGGATTGAGCTTTGGATTTGTTCAATTGGGTATTGACGGATCAAAATTGAACCCGGATGATCCTGAACCATATCAACCGTTAGGTTTCCAGGGCAAAGTAATGCCGGATGCGCGCACAGGTGTATATTATGCCGATGACAAGTTTTTTGCTGGTTTGTCTGCAGATAACCTGGTGTCCCAGTTTTTTAAAGTAGGCAGTTATTCCTTTATACCACAGCCGAAACCTCATTATTATTTAACAGCCGGAACGCTTTTCCCATTGTCTGAAGATGTCTTGTTAAAACCATCTTTCCTTTTAAAGGATGACAGGGCAGGTCCAACTAGTCTGGATTTGACAACATTTCTTATATGGCATGAAATCTTTTGGGTAGGATGTTCCTATCGCACAGATGTAAAACTATATAACAAGAGTAATTTACAAAAAGGCTTAACCCAAAATAACTCCATTGTAGGGACTATTCAATTATTTTCAGTTAAAAACTTCCGTATTGGTTACTCCTATGACATGGCTATCGGTGCTTTGCAAGGATATACGGGTGGAACGCATGAAATATCACTAGGATACTTTTTCCCATCAAAGAGCTCAAGGATGTTCACTCCAAGATATTTTTAAAAGAAAAGACTTTATACAAATGAGAAAAATTTTAACCATATCGTTTTTAGTGACTTCTTTGCTGTGTTTATGGATACCGGTAAAAGCCCAGTATGTAATTAAACAGGCAGATACCCAGTATGAGTTATTTGATTATGCAAAAGCCATCGACTTATACGAACAGGCTTACCGTCAAAAGCAAACGCTGCATGCGGCAGAACGGTTGGCATCATGCTATTACCTCGTGCAAAATTATAAAGAAGCTGAAAGTTGGTATGCTATAGCTTCAGCTATGCCTGGTAGTGATCCAACCGATCTGCTGAATTATGCCAGGGCGTTGCAAAACAATTCAAAATATCTGGAAGCTAAGGGTGCATACAATAAATATGCGGCAATGAACAATAATGTCACCCAGGCACAAAGGAATACCTGGCTTTTGTCATGCGATTCGGCAATGATATGGATGAAAAGCCCCGAACATGTAAACATTGACAACCAAAAAACATTAAACAGCAAACAGTCAGACTGGGGTGCAATAGTTTATAATAATGGTGTTGTTTTTGCCTCTGACAGGTCCGGAAGCCTGTCTGAACATCAAAAGCAAGATCAAAAAGGAATAAGGCCATTTTTGAAATTTGACGGCGGTCACAAACCGGATAAAAAGATTTATGGTTGGACAGGAAACGGCTATTTGCGATTATACTATCAAAAAGAAAATTCAGGAGATGTGCAGATATTCCCTGTTACAATAGGTTCAGATTATCATAATGGCCCTCCAAGCTTTACGGCAAAGGGGGACGAAATGTATTTTACTTTGACACGAATACCCAAAAAACTTGAATATGATAAAGGGAGAATAGCTACCATTAATGTAGAAATTTATAGCTGTAAAAAAGATAGTACAGGTAATTGGTCGGTTCCGGTTCCTTTTAGATACAATAACGTAAATAGTTATTCAGTCGGTGATCCCTACATTAGTTATGACGGTAATTTATTGTTTTTTGCATCAAATATGCCCGGCGGTAAGGGCGGAACAGATATATACTATTGCCGGAGAGACTCTGCTGGTCAATGGGGAAAACCGGTTAATATTGAATCTATCAACACATCGGGTAATGAGCGAACACCAAGCTTTGGTAATGATGATAATTTCTATTTCAGCAGTGATGGCCGTGTTGGTATGGGCGGTCTGGATATATATAAATCTAAATGGATTAATGGTAGATTAACTCCGCCTGTAGATTTGCGTTATCCCTTTAATTCGCCTCAGGATGATTTTGCATACCATGTTGCTACACCAATCAGCGGCTATTTTTCATCCAATCGCCTGGATGGTTTGGGAAGTGATGATATCTACAAATACACAGTGCAGAAAACGATCCTATTTGCGCTTGAGGGAACAGCATATGATAAAGAAACAAAAGAGCCGCTTCCAAACGCCATTATTTCATTGACATCGGCTACCGGTGCAACTGTAAAGGTGCAAACTGATCTCGATGGAAAGTACGAATTTAGACTTGATACCAATTCAAATTATAACCTGGCCGGTGAAAAAACCGGTTATCGCAACGATGGCAACTCAGCTATTACAACTGTGGGGTTAGTACACTCAACTACCATTAGGCGAGATCTTTACTTTGAAAAGATTAAACTAAATGTGGAGATAGTTTTAAAAGATATCTACTATGATTTTGATAAGGCAAATATCCGGCCTGATGCAGCCAGGGAACTTGATAAACTTGTTAAAATAATGCAGGATAATCCTACTATATGGATTGAACTTGGTTCTCATACCGATAGCCGCGGCAGTGATGTTTATAATCAATGGCTATCCCAGAGACGGGCGAATTCGGCAGTGCAATATATTATTGACCGGGGTATCAGTAAAAACCGCATCACGGCAAAAGGATACGGAGAAACCCGGCTGGTAAATGGCTGTAGTAACGGTGTGCCATGTTCCCCGGCTGAACACCAGGCCAACCGGAGAACGGAATTTCACATAGTTAAATATTAATGTGAATATCACCCGCAAGCGCAGGAATAGTTGCCGACAATTTTGTGAGGAGTTCCTGATGTTATTTACAAATGATTGTAATATACAGCAAAAAAACTTAGTCTGAAGTGAACAAGACTATTATGAAACTATAAAAAGAAAAAAAATGAAAAGGCAAAACATATACAAAACAGCGGTCATTTTAATTGGATCTGTCCTTGCCTATAGTAGCCTGTATGCGCAAACCAGTAACACAGGCATAGGCACGTATACGCCAGGTAGTAAACTTACAGTGAACGGCTCTTTTGCCGCCACATACAACAACATTACCGCCACTACTTATACCTTGCTGGCCAGCGACTATTACCTGGCATGGAACGGAAGTTCTGCCGGTACCGTTACATTACCTGCGGCTATCTCCGGATCAGGCAATTTTAGTGGCAGGGTATACCATATTAAGAACACCAGTACAAGCAGTTCGCTTACTATTGCAGCCAATGGCAGTGAACTTATGGACGACCAGAGCGGGCCTGGCGTTGCCAGTATAACACTACCTGCGGGTTATTACGGCATGTTTATTTCCAAAGGCACTACCAGCGGCGTTACCTGGGAAGTTGCCATCGTAGGCAGTAGTGTCACATCATTTGCAAATAACTGGACCTCTTATACAGGAACACTAACTAATCCCTTTACGGGATCTACAGGTGGTGGTGGCTTCGCTACAGGAGTTTCAGTGACCATCCCGGCCAAAGGCTGGTATTTTTTCCGTTGTGGAATTACAATTCAATCCGATTGTAATGACTATGCCTTTTATATTAACGGAATTGGAGATGTATGGAGAAGTTATTGCGGAGCCAGTACCACAGTTATTTTTATTCCCCGGGATCAAAATCGTGTATTATATTTCGCGACACCAGGAACCTATACAGTGTTAGCCGGTAAAACTAATGGTGTAGTTCCAGCTGGTTTTAACATCGGTAATCCTGGTTTTTATTTAGATTTTGTAAAGTTCCAAAATTAATAAGGTACTGTTCTATTCACTGTCTTAAAAAAAGTAAACAATCCTATCATAAAAAATAAAATCCCAACAAAAATGAAAGTGCAACGTATCTGCAAAACAGCGATTATTTTAATAGGATTCTTAATTACTTGCAATAGCCTATATGCGCAAACCGGCAACACGGGTATCGGTACCATCACACCGGGCAGTAAACTTACAGTAAATGGCTCGTTTGCAGCGCCATACAAAAATATTAGCGCCAGCGGGACTGTGGGAGCTAACGATTTTTATGTTGCTTATAACGGTAGCAGTAACGGCACTCTCACGTTGCCCGCAGCCATAAGCGGGACCGGCAATTTCTCGGGGAGGATGTATCATTTCAAAAATACCGGCACAGCAATATTAACGGTGGCGGCCAACGGTGCTGAACTGATAGATAACCAAAGCGGCGCCGGTGTAGCTTCAGTCGATGTACCAGCAGGATACTATGCATTTTTTATAAACAAGGGCACTACTACGGGGACAACCTGGGAACTGGTGCTGCTATCAAGTTCCAACAGTGTTCCCGCAGCGGCATCAACTTATCCGTTTTCAGCGGTGCCTACCATTACACGACAGTCATGCACTGCTTCTCCAACTCTTTCAATTAAAAACGAAATCACTTATCCACAGGGAACCGTAATTAATACAGGCAACGCATTAAATACATCCAACGGACGATTCACTGCCCCTACCAACGGCTTCTACATGTTCTACGGATGTACACAATTTGACAATAGTTCTGTGGCTGGTAGTCCCAGTTTTGGGTCTGTTACTTTGTATTTGGTAAAAAACTTTGGAGGATCCGCTGCTGTACTCGTTCAAAACTTTCAATCCAATCCGGTAACTTTCGAAGGTTTGAATACGTCATGCGTCACCTATCTGAATGCAGGTGAAACTGTAAGTATGGCCGCAACAGCAGCAGTGAGCAGCGGCAGCAGTTTTCAAGTAGTTGTCAGCTCGCTCTACGGTTACAAAATTGCTAATTGATTTTGCTCGATATCAATACAGTAGTAAGGAACAGCACCGGTTGGGGTATAAGGCAGGCGGTCTTTTTCATCGAACTACGCAGCTTTTGCCTACAATAAATATCAGAGCCGATATCCTGATTCGCGGATCGGTGGACCAATAATATTTAGACCCATAAATAATTGTATATGCCAGGCATACGGCAGCCAGCACAAAAAAGGAGGTGCCTATCAAATCTATTTGATGTAATAGGCATCGCTGCATGCTGGTTCCATTCTGGAAGCCCAATAAAACCAATAACAAAATAAAAACAAGAAGAAGGATCAGGTAACTATAAACCTCTATGAAGTTAGATAAGAAGGCTCCTTATTTCGTGGAGCCGCCGCGATAGCGCTAAATACAATGGAACAACAAAAATGAAAAATTGTATAAGTAGCTGAATATAAGCAAATATCATCGTTGGCATACTAGTTGCAGAAGTGCAAATCAATGAAATCAAATGAATTTTTACTGGCCTTTAGGAGAGGCCACAAAACGAACGAGTTGCAACCATCAGCGGAATCCCAAGTAATCAATTAAATACAAATATCAATATTCATCAAAATGAAAAATTATCAAATGAAAAAATCAGCGATCTCATTTTTAACGCTTTGCGTGGCCTTTACATTAAACGTAAAGGCACAGGATTCTAACAAATCATCTGTTACCGATGTCCCTCCACGTGTTATTCTTAACCAACTTATCCAATCTTCTGGTCTTAAAGAGCAGGAAGTAAGGATGATTATTGTAAATTTTGCTCCAGGCGAGGTTTCCACACCACACCGGCATCCGAATCCAACTTTCGGCTATGTTATTGAGGGCGAGCTGGAATCCACTTTTGATGGCCATGTCTATCACTATAAAGCGGGTGATGCCTTTTATGAAAGGCCTCATGGTTTGCACTCTGGTACAAGGAACATGAGTAAAGATAAACCTGCCAAGCTGCTTGCCTTTGTAGTTGGTGACAAAGGAAAACCCGTTTTGATACCTGAAAAGAAATAATGTGCCGAAATGCCACAAGTTCTTTACAAGGAATTCAAAAGCTCCAGAGTAATATTGTTAGATCTGTTATTAATTCAAAAAGTCTCACCCGCTTTTTAATAAGGTAGGTGGGGCTTTTCTTAGTTTGATCATTTTATCGAATGGTCTCTTCTAATTCCCAAACGTTTCATTTTGGAATGTAACGTAGTAGTGGGAACACCTAAAATATGAGCCGCGCCGGCAACACCTGCAATCCTGCCATCGCAATATTTCAGAACTTTGTGAATATGTTCCCTTTCGTTTTCATCTATTGTTTTGTGGATAGACTGTATTTCATCGTTATGAATGAACCCGGCGTGAATAGGCGAAGGGAGAAGTACATGTTTGATCGTGTCGCCCTCAGCAAGCAGTACACTCCTTTCAATCAAGTGCTGCAGTTCTCTAATGTTCCCAGGCCAGGGGTAATTCACCAGGCTCTGTAGTACACGGCTGCAAATGGAATTGATACTTTTGCCGCATTCCTGGTTATAACGCCTAACGAAATGCATCGCCAGTAATGGAATATCATTTTTCCGCTCTCTTAGAGGTGGCAAAGAAATAGGAAAAATATTCAGGCGATAATAAAGATCGCTTCTAAACCGCCCATCAGCCATTTCTTTTTCCAAATTTTTATTAGTTGCTGCGATAACCCTTACATTAGTTTTAATTATTCCTTTGCCGCCAACCCGTTCGATTTCTTTCTCCTGAAGTGCCCTAAGAAGCTTAACCTGCAGGTCCAGGCCTAATTCACCAATCTCGTCAAGAAATAAGGTCCCACCATTTGCCAGTTCAAATTTTCCTAACCTCCGCTCCGTCGCACCAGTAAAGCTTCCCCGTTCATGCCCAAAAAGTTCGCTTTCAACCAGGTTGGCGGGCAACGCAGCGCAGTTTACGGTAATCATTTTTTTCCCTTTTTGGCGCGACAAGTTATGTATAGAACGAGCTGCAACTTCTTTACCTGTGCCTGTTTCGCCCAGTAACAGAACCGTGGAGTTGCTCGGCGCCACCATCGATATCAGAGAATACATTTTTTGCATTTCAAGGCAATTGCCAATAACCCCAGGGAAATTACAAAGAGGCGTCATTTGTTCCTTATCAATTTCTAAATCCATTTCAGGGCTCATCCGTATCCTCCTCAAAAATTGTTCTTCTTTGTTTGGATTTGATAAATCGTGTTCACGGGTGTTCGGTTTCAATATTGCTCTGTCAGTTTCCATTTTAATATCCCTTACTGGCCATAGAGCTCGAATTTTATGCCATTTCTATATTTGGTATAATAGACTGTAAATAATACTAAATACGACGATATTTAGACTCTTTTGCCTTTGTGGGATTATATTTCGTCGGTTTAAGTGGAATTTAACCTTCGTCATGAATATTATTTAGCAGATAAATTTTTATCGTTTTCATGGCTACTTATTCCTATCTGTACCAAGTAATTACTTTAATTTTGCACAACTTACAAGTTCGAATGAAGAAAATATTAATTGTTGAAGACGAGTCTCTTGTGGCTCACCATCTGAAGTTGATTTTAAATGGGGCCGGTTATAAGGTATGTGGCATATCGGAATCGGTCTCTGAAGCGCTTTCAACAATTGAAACACAAAAACCTGATCTAGTATTGCTTGATATTCACCTTAAAGGCACATTAAACGGAATCGACCTGGCCAGGAAACTTACTGAATTCAATATAGCTTTTGTCTACCTCACAGCAAATTTTCAGGGGGCATTGCTTGAAGAAGCTAAATCGACAATGCCATATGGATTTATTGTTAAACCGTTTAGGGAAGCAGATCTTCTAACCACTCTGGATGTCGCTTTCTATCGTTATCAAAATAACCTGGAAGCCTTCCGCCTGCAAGAGTTTGAACTTAATCAAAAACTAAAAGGTATAAATTACAATAGGTCCGATATCAGGCAGACGTTGCTACGGGTAGCAAGCATTCTGCAACCGTACATTCCATTTGATTATTTAAATTTTGTTATTAAAGAAGCAGATGAATCGACAAGCAGTGTTGGTTTTTTAAGAATCGGCTTTGATGAGTATCAAATTTTGGGAACCGGGGAATTCATTAACATCTTTGGAATAGGTCCTAAAGAACTCGACAATATTTTTAAATCCTCGCCCATTGTAAACAAGGCTAAATTCTTTAATGCAGATGAATTCGATACTATGTGCGATCAAAATCCTTTAAGTAAGATGGTTGCTGATGGCTACGATTTTGAATCTGCGTTATTTTTTCCAGTATTATCCAGTAGTTCAGAACTTATCCGGTATGAATTTTATAACCGAAAAAGCAATACGTATTCCCAGCACCACATTACCCTGTTAAGTCGAATAATAAACTTCTTAGGTGATGTACTGGGAAGTAATAAGCCTGTCTCGGCTGTTGATGAAATTGTCCGGCAACCGTCAAATGATATTAGCACCCCTATAAAAAGTAAGGAAAGTCTTGCTGTTTTTGATGGCATAGTAGGACAAAGCCCCGCCATGTTGTCTGTATTTGATCAGATCGCTATAATATCTCCGTTAGATACCTCTGTTCTTATTCTTGGGGAAAGCGGAACAGGGAAAGAAAGGGTTGCAAAAAGTATACATTCGTTATCCGCCCGTAAAAACAAACCTCTTATTGTCGTAAACTGCGCCTCGCTGCCGGCTAACCTGGTTGAAAGCGAGTTATTTGGGCACGAAAAAGGCTCGTACACGGGAGCATCGGAGAGAAGAATAGGTAAATTTGAACAAGCCAATGGCGGCACTATTTTCCTGGACGAGATTGGAGAACTAACAGTTGACTTGCAGATAAAATTACTCCGTGTTTTACAGGAGCGTGAGATTGAGCGTGTGGGAGGTAAGGGGCCTATTAAAATTGACGTCCGGATCATTGCCGCAACAAACCGCGATTTGGAACAGGAAATGGAAGAAGGGCGGTTTCGTTTAGATTTATATTATCGCCTTTTTGTATTTCCAATTGAAATTCCATCCTTGCGCGAAAGAACGGACGACATACGGATCCTTGCAGATCATTTTGTTACGCACTATTCAAAAAAATATAATAAGCCGGTTACCGGAATATCTCAGGAGGTTCTCGACCAGATGCTCGATTACCCATGGCCAGGCAATGTCAGAGAGCTGGAACATTTTATTGAGCGCTCCATATTAATGGCTAAAGGAACGGCAATAACAGAAGTCAAGTTGCCAAAGCGCATGACAAATAAGGTAAATCCAGATCAGCCCATTGATGACAGGATCAAAACTATTGAGGAAAATGAAAGGGACTACATTATCAGCGTGCTAAAAAAATGTAATGGCCGGATAAGGGGCTCAGGAGGTGCTGCGGAGGTTACGGGCCTGCCCCCGACGACCCTTCATTCAAAAATGAAAAAACTGGGTATCAAATAACCCTGCCTGCATAATCGTTTATTGTAGGCTTCTCTGCTTTAATACTGCGAAGACCATCCGTCCGATATCTGCATCGCAATTCGCCGTCTCCGTTTGTTGGCGATCATTACAATTATTTTATTCTTAAAGCCGACTAAATATCGTCTGGCATGACAAAGCCGTGCGAAATATCGTCTTGATATTGTTTGGATATAATCATAAATAACTGGTTATTAACTATCTAAGTAAATGGCATAGGCTTCGCTCATACAACCGGAAACCTTTTCGGCCTTTTAATTGCCACAGTGTTGGGGTTAGCAATAAAGAATATCGTGTGATATTTTAACATGAAGAATTATAAAAATATCTGCAACGGGACAATAAAAGCTAATTGAACTTTAACCATGATTAAAAGGCTCACTATCTACTTTTTTTCACTAATATTTTGCTCAACTGCCATTGCACAGAATCCGGGTGCATTACTTGTAAAGCTCAATAAAACCGGACAGGATACTAGCCGGATAAATATCCAATTACAATTAGGCGAATATTATCTGAAGAAACCCGGTGAATTTAAAAAAGACCTGGATAGCTGCCGCTATTATATTGAATTAACAAAGGCACTTAGCAGTGCCATTCATGCCACTGATCACAGGTATCGGGGGTTATTAATACAGGGGAAATTAAGTATAGAAGCACATGATTTTGACGGCGCAGGGAGACTATTTAAAGAAGTGGCTATCCATTACCATTCTATTCATGAGCCATTAAAAGAAGCATCGGTTTGGGACATTTATGGGGACTGTATCCCTTATAAAGACAGCCTTACGTTCCACCTTAAATTGGAATGCCTAACCAAAGCCCATGATATTTATTTGCAAAACAACTACAAGCTTAAGGCTGCGAGGGAATTAGAAGAAATTGCAGATGCTAACCTTGACCAGAACCATTTCGACATAGCAGAGCAGGAATTTATTTCAGTAATAAAGCAATATCACGATCTAAAATATCTGCACATTTCTGAGGCGTATTATAGCCTTGCGGATACCTATTACAGGAAAGGAGATATGCCAAAAGAATTATTAACAAGAATTAACTGCGTCAATAGTTATGAAGCCGATCCAAATCACAATATTTCTCGTGGTATGTATTACTATTTTACGTTGGGTGTGGCCTATTATAATAAAAGAAAATTTATTGAAGCACTTGTTGATTATCAAAAATGCATTGATATAGCAGTCAAAATAAATAATCAGGAATTTTATTATCTCGGCGTTCATGAGATACTGAGCTGCTATGCGAATTTAAAAAAATACAAAACTGCATTTGCATACCTGAAGGAAACGTCAAAGAGATACCCGGTTAAGACAGCTATCCAGGAGAGTATGCTTCTATCCGCTGAATTAAAACTTTATAATCACCTGGAAAATAGTAACGGAGCCGAAAAAATAATTCCGCGGTTTAAAAAGATATTCCTGCAAGTCTATAAAGGAGTGCCGGTGGAAACCAGGACAAATTACAATGCCATGGATAATTTTGTGGCTACCTATGATCCTCTTCCGAAACACTATCTCATCACAAAACAATGGCTGAAATTGACTGAAGAATTGGAGTTTCTAGAAAGCCTGCCAACAGATAAAATGTCGCCACTTTCGAAAATAACTATTTATCAGCACAGGTTTAAACTTGACTCGGCGAAGGGTGATTTTTTAGCAGCGTTAAAAGTATTTCAGCGAATTAAAATTATTAAGGACTCCCTGATTAATATAGCCGCCAGTAAACAAATTAATGAGCTGGAAGCCAAATATCTGTCGGTAAAAAAGGATAAAACCATTCAAGAACTTGGCAATCAGTCGGCTATTGAAAAAAGCAAGCTCGAAAAGAGCAATCTGCAAAGAAACATTACGCTTGCCGGTATCTGTTTTACCGTTATTCTGGCTGGCCTGCTGTACCTTGCCTATCGCAGCAAACAGCACAGCAACCTTAATCTTCAAACCAAGCAGGAGGAGATCAACCGCCAGAACAACGAATTATCAGCGTTAGTAAATGAAAAAGAAAAATTATTGCATGACAAAGATGGTTTATTGATAAAACAGGAGGAATTGCTAACCGAAAAAGAATGGCTGCTAAAAGAAGTCCATCACCGCGTAAAGAATAACCTTCAGATTGTTATGAGCCTGCTTTATACACAATCTGCTTATTTACAAAACACCGATGCTATCGACGCGCTCAGGGATAGTCAAAACCGCGTGCAGGCCATTTCAATTATTCACCAAAAACTTTATAATAAGACTAATGTAGCGACTATTGTAATGACAGATTATGTTGGTGACCTGGTAAGACATCTTTGTGCTTGTTACGATTGCAACCGTCGCAGGATCAGGTTGAAAGAGATTGTGGAGCCGGTAAGCCTGGACATCGCCCAAGCGGTGCCCATGGGTTTAATACTAAACGAAGCGATAACAAACGCAATTAAGTATGCATTCGGAGCGGACGGCGGAGAGATCATGATCGAAGGCCATAAATTGGACACGGATACGGTTAAACTTACAATTGCCGACAATGGCAAAGGCCTGCCCGACAATTTCAATTTGAGCGAAACGTCATCGTTAGGGATAGAAATGATGAAGGCACTCAGCAAGCAACTTGGAGGCAGTTTTGAGATTCGTGGGAACATGGGTGTAAACGTAACTGTACAGTTTAAGATCGAAAGGCAGTTGAAAATAACTTAGCATCGACACCATTCCCGGTGTAATTATATCGTTAGCACAATTTTGCAAGGATTTTAAGCTGAACCAAGTATGAACGTACCGGATAGCTTTAAAACTCGTACAATGCAAAATAAGCCGCACGTTATGTTTGCATCTTTATTAACCATTTCCTTTCAAAATAATCATTTTAAGAGCCATCTTTACAATAGCAAAAAGGAATAGTGAGTGCTTACTACCATAGTGAAGGTAATGACTATGTACGCGCTTCATCAAATTTGTGCTCCGGTATACGTAAAAACATTATCTTTTTCAGCGTCACTACCCATGAATTTGGCATGGCAATAATTATCTTCGATAATTTAAATTGAGTAATTTTAAGCATTTGTAACAGCAAGATAACGCTGATCAGCGTGCTCCTGCAATCGAACGGATATATCGGAATAAATGCGCCGTTAATTTAAGATCAATTTATTCCATCACGAGTAGTTAATAGATCTTACTATGAACAAAGGGCTTATTCTCCATATTATTCTTTTGCTCTCCTCGTCAATCGCTGCAGCCCAGGAACCCGGCGCTATGTTATTGAAACTTGGCAAAACGGGCAGGGATACTAACCGGGTGAATTTGCTTCTTCAGTTAGGGCGCCATTACGTGAGCAAGTCCGGTTCAGATAAAAAAGACCTGGACAGCGCTTTTTATTACGTCCAATCTGGTGAAACACTCAGCAGCTCTATTCATGCAATTGATCATCAATATCGTGCAGTGGCGATGAATGCCGAAATTAGCATAAAAAGGCAGGATTTCGATAGCGCTGATAAGCTCTTTACAACAGTCACTGATCATTACCATTCAACAGGTGAGCAGTTAAAAGAGGCGGCGATGTGGGACAAGTACGCCGATCTTATCCAATATGATGATGCTCCTCATCTTAACATCAGAAGTAAATGCGTCAACAAATCATACGAAATATATAAATCCAGAAATGATAAACTAAAAGCCTCTCAAGCGCTTGGCAGGGTGGCTGATGTGGATCTCAATATGGGCAACTACGATAGGGCCGAACAGGAATTACTTTCAGTTATTGCACAGTCCAAAGCACTCCATTATCCGAAAACATATTACGCCTATTATTTGCTCGCTGAAACCTATTACCGGAAAAATGACGTCCAGAAAACTTTAATGGCACGAATCGAATGTGTAAATAGCTATGAAAATTATCCTCTTCATACTATTGACGATGGAATGCTTTACTATTATGATTTGGCCAGGGCCTATTTTAAAAACAAATTGTATGAAAAGGCGATCCCATTTTATCAAAAAAGCATGGAAATTTCTGTTAAGCTGGCAGACAGAGGTTATTATTTCCTGTGTATAAAAGGAATTGTGACCTGCTACACTGATCTGAAAAGATACAGGGAAGGCTTAGCCAGCCTGCGGAAATTATCTAAAAGGTACCCGGCAAGAACTGTTAGGGAGGAAAGTATAACCTTGTCCACAGAGTTGAAATTGTACAATTTACTTAATAATGTTTACGATGCTGAAAAGATTATCTTGGATTATAAAAGGGTTTTTAAGAAATTATACCAGGACAGTAAAAAAGATGCTCAATTTTACACCCTTGATAATTACGTTGAAAATTACGAACCTCTTCTCAAGCACTATATTCTTACCAAACAATGGGATAAGTTATCGGAAGAATTAAAGTCGTTAGAGGCGCTTCCAACAAAAAAAATGTTGGTGGTCACCAGGTTGACAATATATACCGACCGTTTTAAACTGGATTCTGCCAGGGGGAATTTCCTGGCAGCACTAAAAGGATTTCAGCGAATAAAACTCATACAGGACTCGCTTACTGATTTGACAAACAGCAAGCAGATTAACGAGCTTGAGGCCAAATATGAGTCGGTGAAAAAGGATAAGACCATTCAAAACCTTAACGGTCAATCAAGCATCCAAAAAAGTGAACTCGAAAAGAGTAACTTACAAAGAAATATTACCCTTGCAGGAATCCTCATAACTATTATACTCGCCGCTCTATTCTACTTCGCCTACCGAAATAAACGGCAGATCAATTTTCGTCTTCAGTCTAAACAGGATCAAATTAATCGCCAGAACAATGAACTCTCTGCACTGGTGAGAGAAGAAGAAAAACTATTAAAGGAAAAAGACGCCCTATTAAAACAGCAGGAAGGTTTAATAGGTGAAAAAGAATGGCTGCTCAGAGAGGTACACCATCGGGTAAAGAATAACCTTCAGATTGTTATGAGCCTGCTCTATACGCAGGCAGCTTATTTGCAAAACACTGATGCTATCGATGCGATAAGGGATAGTCAAAACAGGGTTCAGGCCATCTCAATTATTCATCAGAAACTTTACAGCAAAGGCAATGTTGCCACTGTTGTAATGTCTGATTATGTTGGCGACCTTGTAAGGCATCTTTACGCATGCTATAATTGTTATAATCTCAAGATCAGGTTTAAAGAAATTGTTGAACCTGTAAATCTGGACATTTCGCAGGCGGTACCTATGGGTCTGATATTAAACGAAGCAATTACCAATTCCATTAAATATGCCTTCGGTAAGGAGGGCGGGGAGATAATGATAGAAGGTCATTTAATCGACCCTGAAACGATCAGCCTTGTTATTGCTGATAACGGCAAAGGTTTGCCTGCAGATTTTGACCTGGCGGCAACATCGTCGCTCGGCATGGAAATGATGAGAGCCCTGAGTAAACAGCTGGGTGGTAGTTTTGCGATTAAAAATGACCCAGGTGTTGTCATTGCTATAAAGTTTAAGATTGAAAACACCTTTAAGCCAGTTGCAGAGAAATTGTCGGCACTGTAATTTGAGCCTTACAATACTTTATTTATCAAAGTGCCTTTTGATGATGAAAGAAATAGGCAATCCCACCAAAACCATATGCCAGATAATTCCGATTACCGCATCGCCTGATCCAAACGGGCTAGGTGGAGTCTTACTGAGCGGAACCACTATTAGATTCATAACTATCCAGGCACATAAGCCTAGTAGCAGGCCCGACATAATAGTGGAATAACGAAGAATTTTAATATTAGGATATGTAAAAAAATAGATAACTGCGGTTGTAATAGCTATTCCAAAATGCAATAATATGCCAATTAAGATCATTGGGACACCGCCCTTAAAGGCCGCCTCACCAAAAAGCCCGCTTGCCACATATTGCATAACCTGGCCAGGATTTAAACCGAGTTTTATATTTAACATTACGGATGCCTCCACACCGTCGAGCAACCCCGCTACTACACCCGCAAATATTATTGTTTGGAGGCTATCTGATTTAGGTTTTGAGTTGATTTTAATTCTTCGTTCCATTTGCTTGAATTTTATTTAAGTACTGTAAGACTGGCCGGTTATTTAAACATGATTTTCCTTGTTGTCTGCCCTAAACATCACCCTCAAACTTTGGTCATGGGTGAAATACGCAACCGCCCACTCATAAAGAGTTTTTATTTTGTTATTTGTGCTTACGAGCGAAATCAGGTGGATGAACAACCAACTGAGGAGACCTGGGAGACCACCGAAGTGTAGTTTGTGTTTGAATAAATCAGCAACGGCTATCTTCCGGCCTATTATAGCCATCTCGCCACGGTCAAAATATTTGAACGGTTTCATTTTTTGCCCACGGGCGAGACGACGAAGGTTTTTTGCAAGAGTTTTCCCTTGTTGTATAGCCGGTTGGGCTAGTTGCGGATGGCCATCAGGATAATCACTGTCACTACCGTTCAATTGGATAGCTATATCGCCGATTGCGTAGATATTTTCGTATCCGCGAACCTGGCTGTGTGCGTTTGTAATCATTCGCTTTCCCTTTCCCTTTCCGATACTGGCTTCCGCTATACCATCAAATGAACAGGCTATTACACCAGCTGACCAGATCAGCGTTTTGGATTCAATAACATCGCCATCAGATAAGTACACCCGTTCATTTTCAAACTTCACGACATGTGTATTTAATCTGATGTGTATACCAAGTTCATCAAGCGCTTTGTAAGCAGCCTGATGAGTTTTTTCACTCATTGGAGCCAATAAATAGGGTGAACCATCGACAAGGTAAATTTCGCAGGGATGATCCTTTAATTCTGGGTAATCCCTCACATAAACGTAACGTCGCATTTCCGCCAGCATTCCTGCAACTTCCACTCCTGTGGGCCCTCCGCCTGCAATTACAACTGTGAGTAGTCTTCTTCTTTCATCAGGATCTTTTTCGAAGGATGCCTTTTCGAGTGTCTTAATAAGTTCATTGCGCATAACTAGTGCGTCGTCAATGCCTTTTAAAGAAAGAGCATTGGCGCGTATACTTTCGTTACCGAAAAAATTTGTTTTGGAACCGGCGGCAAATACAAGGATGTCATAATATAATTCACCACCATCGTTCAAATAGATTTTATTTTGAAGCGAGTCAACCTTGGTCATCGTTGCCATCCTGAAAGCAATATGTTTGTTATTAAAAAACTTCCTGAAAGGATAACATATACTGGAGGGTTCCAAAAAACTGGTTGCGACCTGGTAGAGCAGCGGTGTAAAATAATTGTAATTGTTTTTGTCGACTAATGTAACATCGTAATACTTCTCCTTATAAAGAGAAGTGATGAAGTTTAGCCCTGCAAACCCTCCTCCGATGACTATGATTTTTTTTCTTTTACTATTATTAATTGGCATACCGATGGTATGCAACTAATGTTCCACATTTTAACTATCTTATTATGAGTAAATTAATGTATTTGTGGTCCCGGCCAATACACTATATTTAGCGTATTAGCGGGATGAAACACTAAATAAAGCGATAGCTATTAGTAAGAGAGATTTGTAGTTCGTAAGCTTTCTGGTGGCCTGCCATTAGAGAGACCTTCTAGGTCACCTACAGGTCACCAGAGTAATGCGATTTGAAGAGACCGAAAACAAAAAGCGCCTTAAATCATAGATTTAAAGCGCTTTTGATTTGTTTTGAAATATAACTTGCGGAGAGTTAGGGAACAACGGTTGGTCAGTTGTGTGCTCTAAATCAACACTTTATATTTTTTTTATCTTTTTAGGTCACCGAATAGGTCACCGCCAAAACAAACCAAAAATCGCTGATGCTTATTGAGTAAATATACTGAATTAACCTTTGAATTAAGGTTTTTTGAACAAAATAATAGAATCTGGTATTATTGGGAGGGCAACTTAAACCTAATCCATATTCCCATTGACTTTGATGCGTTAACGGCGCGGCAAAGCGATTTGCCGATTTGCTTACTTTAAATTAATGAATTTACTTCAAATGAAGTATTTCAAATAAGAATAATTCATTTAGACAAGCTCAAAATAATTGCTTTTCATTCGTTCGCAAGCACGATAAAGCTCTAGAAACATTAGTCTTTTGATTTATTGAATAAATATTTTCTTGTTATTGTATTTTTTAGTTGTTAGATTAGTTGCTTAGTTTAGAAATGAAGACCTATTCCTTAATTCTGCGAAAACGGGTAAAAGCTTATACGCTTACAGAAATATTAGTGGTGCTGGTAATTATTGGCATTTTAGTTTTATTAGCCCTTCCGAATTTGCTGCCCTTAATCACCAAAGCAAAAAGCACCGAAGCCAAACTGCAACTGGAGCACCTTCAGACATTAGAGAAAAATTATTTCTATGAACATTCTAAGTACTCTAAGGATATGGGTGAAATTGGCTTTGTTCAGGAAAAGTTAAGCACGGATAACAAAGACGGCAGGGCAAATTACCGCATTGAGATTACCAATGTAACAAATACGACCTTCACGGGCAGAGCAACCGCTGTTGTCGACTTTAATGGGAACGGTACATTTAATGTCTGGGAAATAGACCAGGATAAAACGCTTAAAGAAGTAACCCCGGATTGATGTGCTGCTGCTTAAGATATTAGTGTTGACTTTACTATCGATAATCTTTATACAAGACTTTAAAACCCGCGCTGTGTATTGGCTGGTATTTCCCATTTTATTCGCCTCATTGGGCATACTGCATTACATAATGTATAATGCCTTTTCTGAGATTTGGCAACCGGCCCTGGTAAATTTTGCGTTCCTGGCTTTTCAAATTTCCCTGATCTCATTATACTTTTCTATCAAAAATAAGCGATTTGTCAATATCGTAAATGGACTATTAGGACTAGGGGATATTCTGTTTTTACTAAGTATAACAGCTTATCTGTCCGCACTTAACTTTTTATTTTTTTATGTAATCAGCCTGTTATTGGTCTTGCTTGTCTGGTCGGTAGGGCAGTCCGTTTCTGTTAAAAAAAATAAAGAAATTCCGCTGGCGGGTATGCAAGCATTAATATTAATGGTATTTTTAACCTGCGATTGGTGGTTAAAACTGTTTAACCTGACAGACGACACATGGTTGCTTAACCTTATCACTAAATGAATCTGGTAGAAGATATTATTATAAAAACGGATGATCTTCACTGGCTGACGAAAGATCAGGCCTGGCATTATAAGATTCTGCCTAAAAATAAAACTGCGCATAGGATAACTCTTTATTGCGTTTCCGGAATAGATTCCAACTTATTAATCGCCGAACTCGAAATTCTTTTAGGTATTGAAGTTGGCCTTGATCCCATCCCAGAAGGACAGATTGCCAAATTGCTTTCCAAATATTATCTCAAGGAAAACCCGGCACAAGGATCCTCACAGTTGCACGATACGCATAATGCCGATGACTTTTTGGCTAACCTGATTGAGGAAGCAAAAAACTTAAAAAGCAGTGATATCCATATAGAGAGCTACGAACATAAATGCCGTGTGAGGATCAGGATAGACGGAATGATGGTGGAGCGTTATTTACTAAAACGCGATGATTACCCCGGTCTGATCAATAAAATAAAAATATTATCCAATCTTGACATCGCTGAAAAACGCTTACCACAGGATGGGCGCATCAATTTTAAGCATAACGATCACCAGTTTGATATCCGTGTATCCATACTGCCCACCTTACATGGCGAGAAAGTAGTTTTGCGCCTACTGAATAATGATACAACGGATATAGACCTAAACAGCCTGGGTTTCTCCAAATTTGACCTGGACAATTACCTGCAGGGGGCCTTACGACCAAACGGTATCTTGCTCATCAGCGGCCCGACGGGTTCAGGTAAGACGACTACGCTGTACGCAACATTAAAATTGCTGAATAAGGAAACAAGAAATGTACTGACCATCGAAGACCCGGTAGAATACACTTTGGAAGGCATCAATCAGGTTCAGCTAAAAGAATCAATAGGCTTAACCTTTGGTGCTGCCCTGAGAACTTTTTTGAGACAGGATCCAGACGTGATCATGGTGGGGGAGATCCGGGATACAGAAACGGCCAATATGGCGATCAGGGCTGCGTTGACAGGCCACCTCGTTTTGTCGACTATTCACACCAATTCCGCATGGGGAACGGTATCCAGGCTAATTGATATGGGCATCCCCCCGTTTTTGGTGGCCAGTACACTAAATACTACAGCTGCTCAAAGGCTGGTCCGTTTACTTTGCCCGAATTGTAAGGAAGAAGTGCCATTTGATGAAAATCTTTATCCGAAACAATTTAAACCATACAATAAAGTAAGCCATCATTGCATTCCCAAAGGATGTGAGCAGTGTTATTACACCGGATATAAAGGCCGGAAGGCCGTTTATGAAGTGATCCCGATAGACCAGGAACTGGCGTTTGAAATAAAAAACGGGAACATGTATATACAATCGCTTCTAAAAGAGCGCGGCATACAAACTTTAGCGGAAAATGCCTTCAGACTATTTGATGAAGGGCGAACTTCTATTGAAGAGATATACCCGCTTTTATTTAATTACTAAACCCCTATGCACAAAAAATTTACCCGCCTTATCCTTATACTACTGATATTCTGTTGTCCTTTTAAATTATTGGCTCAGCAAAACCGCATCCAAACTTTGCAGAAAAGATTGGACAGCCTTTCCAAAAACGTTCCGGGCTTAAACCAAAAAGTACAGTTACAGGTAGTAGGAGGGAGCATACAGCAATACTTATCGGGAATTGCATCCTCAAATGGTTTAAGTATCAGTATAGATCCTAAACTGAATTTCGCCATTAATGATTCCTTCAATGATGTGACTGCATCCAATATACTTGTATTCCTTGCACAGAAATACAGTCTTGATGTTAATGTCGTGGGATCAATAATTTATGTAACCCCTTACCAGGACCCGGCCCAGTTTGTCAAACCCCCGGTCAAAGAAATTAATGCAAAATACAATGCTGCTGATAATACTTTATCTCTTGCCTTAGATAATGACAGCCTGGCCATTGTAGCTAAGAAGATCACACAGGTGTCTGGTAAAAACATCGTGATCCAGAGCGGACTGCAGGGCAAAAGAGTGTCTGGTTTTATTGCCAGTGCACCATTTGAAACGGCCATGGATAAACTGGCATTTGCCAACGAAATTAAGGTAATTAGGACCAACGATAATTTCTACGTTTTCCAGCCATTAAGCGACAATGAAGAGCTGTACGTCAATGGCGACAAAAGCACCGCTGTAAGGAAGACATTCCGACCGGCTAACCCGGGAGGAAATGCCGGCTCAACGCAGGTTTTTAGCAGGATAGTCAACGGGCAGAAATTGATCTCAGCGGATGCAGCAAATGCACCAATTGTGAACCTTGTTAAACAGGCTTCACAAGAGCTCAATAAAAACTACTCCATATATACGGATCTGAAAGGAATCATAGATATCCATGTGAATGATATTACCTATGAAGAATTTCTAAGTTTAGTTTTCAGGGGAACAAATTATACCTTTCAATCAGAAAATGGTATTTACCTCATTGGTGATAAGACCATTGAAGGCCTAAGGACTTATAAGGCTGTACATTTGCAAAATCGTTCGCTGGATACGATTATGGCTATGATCCCGACCGATTGGAAAAAAGGTTTAGAGATCAAAGAGTTCAGGGAGCAGAATACCATCCTATTATCCGGTTCCATTGGCCAGATCAATGAAGCAGAAGCCTTTATCAAATCATTGGATGTACTGGTGCCCGTGGTGCTGATCGAAGTGACCATGATCGATTTCCATAAAACGCGGACCATCGCCACCGGCATTTCAGCTGGAGTTGCCGATAGTGTCAAAACGGGTGGCTCGGTGTTGCCTGGGGTAGATTTTACCTTTAGTGCGACATCAGTGAATAGTTTTCTCAGCAGTATCAGTAAGTTTACCTCAATCAACCTCGGCCGTGTTGTACCCAATTTTTATGTGAGCCTACGGGCCCTGGAGAATAATAATAATGTCGATATACGTTCAATACCCAAGCTGACTGCCTTAAACGGTCACCCGGCTAAGCTGAGTATTGGCAGTAAACTGTATTATAAAAATACCACTCAGAACCTTTACCCTTCAGCAAGTACGTCCACTTCGGTGTTTACTAATACGTATACGCCGGTCGACGCTGATCTTTCTATAGATATCAAGCCCGTGGTATCAGGTGATGACCAGGTCACTTTAGGGATTAAGGTAAATGTTTCAGATTTTACATCAATTCCAACGGATGGTTCACCGCCTCCGCAGGCCATAAGCCAATTCGAATCTACATTAAGGGTTCACAGCGAGGATACGATTTTGCTTGGGGGGATAGAAAGAACGGAGAATGATTTGACGGCGTCAGGCACACCCATATTATCAAGGATACCAATCATCAAATGGTTCTTCAGCAGCAGGACAAAAACGGCTTCTAAAGTAACGACTGTCTTGTTTATTAAATCAACTATTCTGCGTTAGCAAAATGAGCAGGCTGGAACAATATTACCGGATCAACCAGGCAGCAGGGGTACATATCCATATACAGGCTGACGGCAATGCAATAATTCAGCTTTGCGCTGTTGTAGCCAATGGCAACCAGCTGCAGACTGATAAGAAAATTACCGGCCTGACGTCTGTTAGCGAGTTAAAGGAACACTTGGCGGTCAAATCAGTGATAGCAGTAAATCTTTCAGGCAAAGGGATTTTACTAAAACAGGTCGAAAAAACTGAAGCAGTAGACCAAAATGCTTTTAATAAAATACTGCCTAACGCCAAATTAGAAGATTTCTATATTCAGAATTTTATCTCCGGCGAATCTTCTTTTGTATCGGTTATCCGCAAAACGGAGGCCGATAAGTGGACCAGTCAACTGAAAGAGCTGCAATTTTTGCCGCTGATGTTAAGCCTTGGTCCGTTTCCCATAGATGGTATAATCCCGCAACTCAACATTTATGGAGATGAATTCACGATCAACGGGCACCTGGTCAAAAGAAATGAGAAGGGAGAATGGATGGATTACAAATACAAAGAATTTGCTACATCTACATTCCCATTTAAGCTCGAATCGGAAAAGATAGAGGAAAAACTGATTATACCTTATGCTGCAGCCTTTCAGATCGTGTTGATTAATAGGCTGGAGCCGGTAAGAGCGAATGTTGATGATCTCGAAACAGCGCTGCAAAAGAGACTGTCCGAACAAAAAATAAAAACGCAATCGGCAGTTATTCTTATAGGCCTGTTCACGTTGTTGCTTATCAATTTCATTTTGTTTTCCTGGCTAAACTCCTCAAATAGTACCTTAACAGAACAGGTAAGCAGGTACACGCAAAACACCAGCAATCAGCAGGAAATTAATGAACAGGTAACAAATAAAGAGGCGAGGTTAAAGAGCCTGGGATGGGATGGTGGTATTAATAAGAGTGTATTGATTGACCAAATTGCTTCCCTGCTTCCGGAGGAAGTCACTTTAAAAGAAATATTAGTGAATCCGGTTGATCTGGCTGTTAGTCGTACCCAAAAATCTATTGAGTTCTACAATAGGAAAATATGGATGACAGGCACTTCAGAAAAGATCATACCAGTAAATGAATGGATGGCCCGGATAAAAATAAAATCGTGGGTTAAGAATATACAGCTGGAAAACTTTGCTTTTAATAGTGAATTAAACAC
>Ga0307517_10002977_pt1 | contig 26764 bp, 27 predicted proteins | sample 23_EM_MG_FD_194515 | JGI IMG/M metagenome (GOLD analysis project Ga0307517, IMG submission 194515) | Populus trichocarpa ectomycorrhiza microbial communities from riparian zone in the Pacific Northwest, United States - 23_EM | ecosystem: Host-associated > Plants > Roots > Unclassified | place... | reverse complement strand
AAATATGATAATGTTCATGAAAGTACAATGAGGCTGAGGCAGAGGCACATGAGCAACAATGTTTCTTATGTGATAACCTCCAATTGGGAATGGTGTTTTGGCTAGGAATGAGGGTGCATTGAAGTTGAATGATATTGTCCAAGATTTACTCCTTTAGGCGTGATAAGAAACTTTGTCTTGTACTCATTAAAGTTAAGGATGCAGATGAAGTCGAAAATTAAGCTCATGAATGAGGATCAAGTAGCTAGCCATGAGTGAGCAGCATTAGTCAAGGAAATGGAGATGGTGTTATAGGATTTGTAGAGGTCATGCATGGTGTTGGTGCAAGTGGGCAGGCCATGCATGGAAGGTGCTAGCATAAGCAAGCCATAACATATTGATGTTATGGCATTTTGAAGCAATTCATGTGGTTAGTTAATTAAGGTTATTTTTTTGTCTTTTATCATGACAATATATTCCATATAGGATGAAATTAAACACCTTCTCTTCTGCATGTTCGTACGTTTGTTTAAGATTTTCAACCTTTCTATTTGATTTCAACCGCAGCCTTTTTCTCATGATGCCTAAAATTTGAGTTTATAATTTGGATTGCCTTCCTTGGTAGGTGATGAACAAGATTTATCATTATTTTTAAATAACTTTTTGCTAGTCCAAATCCATTTTTAACCATTGCCCAAGCTTGGAGGGTCTGGAAAAGAGTTTGGTCTTAGGCCGTGTTCCTAGATCTAAAGGGTGCTAGACGCATACCTGGTGTCTTCGGGTTCATGCCATGTGTCTAGGTCAGCGCAACCGGAGCCTAATTTCTTGAGTACAAATTTCATGGACCCAAAGCTTTGCCCCTGAGATTTTTTACTGGCACAAGTTTTTAGCTTGGATCTTAATTTCACATTTAATGTTTGTATTGTTAAAGAATTATCTCAACCTAATAGTTTAAGTTATTAAATAAAACTCCAAAATATGATTTATATAATTTTCTAACACACTCTTTTGAATGAAAGCCTCCCTTTGAGTGAAACCTTTTGAGTTTGAAACTTGTCATCTCCATCTAATAGCTTAAATTATTAGATAAAACTTCAAGATATGATTTATATAATTCTCTAACACACTCTTTCGAGTGAATGTCTTTTGAGCTTGAAACTTGTTATCTTTACCTAATAGCTTAAGCGGTTAAGGAAGATTCCAATATATAATTTATATAATTCTCTAACACAACCTGTCAAGTGAAAGCTTTTTGAGCTTGAAACTTGCATACATCCATACTACCTTGTGTTTAATTTTTATCAAATAGAATGGAGGTGGTGAGATTTATATAAACTCGTGACCGCTTGGTCAACAAGGCTATGATACCATGTTAAAAAATCATCTCAACCCAATAGCTTAAACTCTTAAGTGGGGTCTCAATATATAATTTATATATTTCTCTAAATATATGTAAAGGATATTTATTCATGATTAATGCATGTGCACGAGATATTTATCTCTCAGTAATATTATTATGGTGGAATGACCTTTAAGCTCCCTTATTTAAGTAAAAAGACAAGAGTTAAGGCGATATAAATACCCTATTTTTCTATTCTCAACATATACACACAATATCATTTTCTTACAAATCATTAATTTCATATCAAAACAAGAACAAACAACCTTGTTCTTAGAATTTAATATTTTTATATATATTTATTATATTTTTTTTCTAAAAAGATATTGATTTAAGCATTTAAGAATCCCTAAATTCATCAAAAGAGGTTTTTTCTTCCATGTATCATGATTCTTACATCAAAGTATCACCTTCCTTTGCTTTGCAGAATGAATACAGTAGCATGGATACAATTAAGTCCATTATACAATCACCGAAAAGTTATAATCTAAGCATTTTAGATTTTAAAAAATCATCAGTAGATTTTTCATTTAATTCCTCGAGTATATAACTGGATTTTTTTTTCTAGATGAATTACAAACATCACCGAGGCTGTAATAATTTTTAATTGATAGTCTATAGATTATTGCATTACCTGGGCCATATTTTCGTCAGCTCAATACTTCTGTACTAATAATAATCATATTAGACTTGGACTTCGTCTAATAAGACATGGGATGTCTTGGAACCAATGATATTAAACCTAAACCTGGTTCGGCTAGTAAACTAATTCAAGGCACAAGTTGGGTTAGAAAAAAGAATTCGAGACGCCGAAGAGGAAATTTCTGATGATTGGAAAGGTACTAGATTAATCTTGAAACAACATTATTTCAAGACTTTTTTAAAGTTAAAACTTTTTTAAAAAATAAAATTAATTAGATATTGCTCAATTTTTTAGACTAATCTATCACGCACATATAAGAACAATTTAATATAAAATCTAGACTAGATGTTGCATCGGAAAGGCAACCTGTGACCGCGAGCAAGCTGCCAAACTGTAGCTAGAGAAGGAAAACAAAAGAGATATAAAAGAAAAACCTAGCTGGCTAACAAGTTTTAGCATTGATACCTTTCTCTTCAATCTACGCATGGCATGCATGTGCTTGCACCGTCCACGATCTTTTGACTTGCATCACCAAGAACATATATTGCCTAAACTTCTTCTACAGCACCGTCCCCAGTACTGTTCCCAGTAGAACTACTTGCAAGGTTGCTATCCATCACCTTCCTGACTGTTGCTGCGTCCATAACCTTCTTGAATACAAGATACAGCTGGTTAATTATCATGGTTGAAGGAATAAACTTGCACAATGTCGTTGGCATTAAGTCTTCTCTTCATTCCTACTCAAAACATCATTCCAACTGCTGGTTAACATGTAGGAAAATGAGTTATTCATCTCCCATGCAGCGTCTCAAATTCATTGTTCTCTGATGAATATCAACTCCAAGATCCAGTTCTACAAGTACAACTTCTTTTCCTGCTTTCCTGATATCCATTGCCTCAAAATCCTCCCTATCCTTAATTTAATTATCTGATTCGAAGGCATTGAAAAACGGTCATTATGTTTCTTCAAATCCGTTTCAAAGATCTGTTTCATCATTCTAAACTTGAAATCCTTGTCCCCTTCTTTTCCTATCCGAGTTTTCATGTGATCAGAGAGTTCTAGTCGATCCAGACCCAATTGCAGTCTTCGTTTTTCTCTTTGAGCTCTTCCTTTTCTCCTCTTTCCCATCATCCTTCCAGGTTCAACGCTCCTTTTGCCTCTCCTTTTGCTATTACTTGAAAAACTCCTGGTCTCTGCTTCTTGGCGATCATATATCAGTACCGTTTCTCTTGTCCATCAACGTACGCGTCACCTGACCTCTTTTTGTTGGGTTTGGAAAAACCATGCAGGTTTATAGATTGATAGCCATTCTTGTCCCGCAGACACTCTCTTCTCTTACTACTTGCCATGATATTACTACATACAAAATCCTCCAGGATTTTGCTTGTCAGAAAACTAGTTCTCTCGTTTTCGTGACTAGTTCTTTCTCTAATCCCTTCAACCATTCTATCAAAAGACTCACCATCATCGTATTCTTCAAAATCGAAGCATTCATCATTATCACTTGAGCTGCGGCCTGCCATGCTTCTTCTTCTTCGATTTTCTTATGTGTAAATATTCGAAGAAAAGAATGCAGAGAGTCTAAAAATAGACAACAAAGTATAATGCAGAAGTTATTATTAATAAAAATACTATAACAACTAAGTAGGGTTTGATTGCTTCTCCGGCAAAAAACAAAAAACAAAAAAAACCGTTGGAACATAAAGGACATATATATATCTATGTATTTTTTTAATAAAAAATAAAAATTCATTCTAATTAAAAAAATAAATTGACATAAAATAATGTCTCTCGGAATAAGATATTAAATTGCATAAAATAAAATAAAAAAGGGAGAAAAATACATTGCATTGGTTCAACTGTTAAAAAGAATAACATTCAAAATATAACATCTTGAAAGAAGTATTAATTAACCCCAATGTATCTTGTGAGAAAACCCAAAATATCGACATGGTAAAAGAAAAATAATTTAAAAACAACTATTTATGCTAAAGTCTTATACAATTTGACGTGTCCATTGAAAAGTGATAAAATATAGATTATGCATGATAAATGATTCGTCTCTCACGTGAAAAGAGTTATTATATATATATATATTTTTTTTAATATAGATTTTTCTTCCAAGTGAGATTCACCTGGCACTGTTCACGTGAACAATATCCAAGTAAATATTCTCCTGGCATAGATGCGGCCGTATAAAACACAGCTGAGAGTTGCTTTTGACGAACCGGCAGTTTTAACGGGCCTCACATACACAGTAATTTGAGTTTTAATATTACCAAATATATTATTTACACGGGTTTGTTTTAAAAACTGTCGCAACCGTGTAAACAAACGTTATCTTACTCATTAATTAAATATTTAAGCAATTTATTTAATTATATGAAGTTAATAAGATATATATCCGTTAAATTTTTGTACCAAGTAATTTGAGAGAGGAATTTCAAACTCAAATGGATCAGACCTCGTTAAATTAAATTAATCACTGAGTCATTATATAAATTATTTAATAGTATTATGAGAAAGGGGATGAAGTTTGGTTCAACGTCGATTGCTTGAGCTTTTCGTACCTTTTTCTTTGAGTTTAAACTAAAATCTATCGATCGAATCAATTGATGAAGTCACGGATTCAATCCATATAAAATTATTTCTTTCTGGTCAAAGTCGTTTAGTTCTGATCAAATTTGCTATTTAACAGAGAAATTCGAGTTTTGATTAAGTGAAATAACGTTTAATTAGTTTTGAAACAAAAAAGACAAATTTAGGAAGTATATATTATAAATTCATTATGAAACCGTCTAAAATTCAATTTGAAATTCTCTAAAATATATATTTATTTTATGTTTTTATCTTTATTTCTATGATTAAATATATTTTTATTATTTTTATTTTAAAACACTAATCAAGCACAACTTCATAATTTAATTGTAAGTTCAATTGAGTTTTTATAACGATCATGAATCTTCTAAGTAGGTTTGATTATTGTAATAACTAAAATACCTAATATACCAAAACTAGGATCTTCTTTTTAAATTAGGATACTTAAATAACAATTTAAACATAATAACATAATTTGAAAAAATTCTAGTAACAAAGCACAATATGAGCTTGTTGTGTTTCTGAAACATAATATTTAGTAAGTATAATCATTCTCAAGCGCAACAACCATTATGTTGCATTTCAGAATAGCAATAACTTAATAGATCACGTTTTTTAAGAATGACATGTGGTGAAATTTAATCCCTTATCCAGATCTAAGAACACAAACACATATCAACCTCTTCTCTCTCTAAAAATGACACCAACAACTCTCTCTCTCTAAAAAAACCCATAAATCACTTGTTTCTCTTAAAACACCCAAAACTCGAACCCATCTTTTCCCATAATAATAATCCAATAGATATGATGTTATTTTATCAGAGCGAGTTAGATAAACAATAGTCTATACATGTATTTTTTGAACAATTTTTTTAATGTGTCATCGTAACTTCCATACATCATTGTCATTTAATATTTATGACACTTACATTGTAGGTCACGTGAACTTTGTATAAGGATGATAAATTGATAGTTGCTCCAGTTATTTGCACTTGTGAACTTTGAAGAGACATTAACCCTTGATAATATTGTAGCAGAGGACGAGGCCACTTAGGCAGAAACAAGAATAAGAGCAAGAGGCAATTGTGTTATTAATGAGATCAAATTATTTAGTAGACGACGTAGACGTTGATAGATAAACATATTATGTTGATGTATTTTGGGATTTCAATTAGTAAAATATTGTATTGTTTAGTTGTTCTATATTTCTTATGTATGTATGCATGTTTATTTATTTGCATTTGTCTCATGAAAACATTATCTTATATAATAATTCATAAATGTAGTAAGTGAAGATAATTGAGGTTTGTGTTTTGAGTTCTGAAGCTATCTGTGATCATGAATTATGAGAAATGTTGCATTTGGTTATTGTAATTATATGCATGTATTTTTAAGCATGATAATATTTTGGGTTGAGTCCTTAAATAAGAGAAATTTTGCCAAATTTTTTTTAAAATTGAAAAATTCCTTGCTCATTATAAAAAAATTGTTATGATTTTAAGGTTCGTGGATTTACTGTTGTCATTAACCAAATTAAATGCATGATTAACAAATTAAATAATCATTAGAATTAAAATTGTTATACAATCCAACAATAAATCTTACAATAACTCTTCGAAATATATAAGATGCATGGAGATTTAGCTACTGAATTTTGGTTGGAAGGTTATGAGAATAGCTATTAGAACTCTTGGGCATGTAATTGATATTGTGATTCTGAAATATAATATTTAATTAATAACATATTTCTGAATCATAACAGGACCACGATATAAATGTTTGAGAAAAACAATATTAATTAAATATAACATTACAGAACCACAATAAAATAAATATAAATAATGCTACTCTTCCAAATTTTTTTTTTTTATTATTATTATTTGGCCAAAACATTTCACTTTTTATGCTAATAGCACCACATAGCCCCAAAATTAACCCCGCCCGCAGTCATTCCTCGACCCAATCTCCCACACACGACGCCTAACGAACCCCCTTTACTAATCTACGAGGGCAATCTCGTCCATTCACCTGCCACCGCAAGCACCGCACCTATCACCGCCAAACTGATCCCTCCCTCTCAATCAAAACCCCCAAGTAAAACCACTCTCACCAATTCTTCGATCTCGATCGAACCAGAGCCTGACTTAGCCAGAAAGTCCCACCATGGGTGTGCCGGCGTTTTACAGGTGGCTCGCAGACCGGTACCCGCTATCAATTGTTGATGTAATTGAAGAGGAACCTCAAGAAGATTCGAATGGAAACTCTAAACCAATCGATGTTTCAAAACCTAACCCTAATGGTATCGAGTACGATAATTTGTATCTGGATATGAACGGGATTATCCATCCCTGCTTCCATCCTGAAGGAAAGGTCCATTTTTACAAACTTTTACTTGCACAATTTTGCGAAAGTTTTAGTTTTCTAGGGTTTTGAAGGAGCAACTTGGAATTTAATTCTTGTTAAATTTTGATGCAAACGTAATTGACTGTTGTTAAATTTTGATGGTTAGTGTTTGCTGCAAGCCTATACTTGTGCAGATTGTAAAGTTTTAGTTAGGGTTTGCTTGAGGTGTTTTTTTGCGTGTTTAATGTCATTGTTGTTAATTTTGATGGATAGTGTTTAAAACGAACATGCATTTACAGTTTTAGACAAGTTATAGGGCTTCGGTAAGGTTTAAAAGATGGGATTGTTTTGTTTGTGATATTTAAAGGTTGTCAATTTTCATATTTTCACCAGATGTAGAAATTTATATTGTAAGATTTCGAAGATCTCCTTTGTGTGTGCAATTTGATTGCTGTCACTTGTCAACTTTGATGATTTGGGTTTAGAAGGGTTTTTTTATTTTATTTTTTCGGTGTAATTGAATAAGCTGAATGGTTTCTTACTTTTGATTTTATTTACAGCCTGCACCTGCTACTTATGATGATGTGTTCAAGTCTATATTTGTTTACATTGATCATTTATTTGCTTTGGTTCGTCCAAGGAAGCTACTTTTTATGGCAATTGGTAGGGTTCTTTTTTTATTTATTTTGAATTTGGGTTTTCTTTTTCGTTTTTTGTATTTATTGAATTTAAAATCATTTCAAGTTGATTCTTTTTTTCCTACTTGAGTTAATTGTAGATGGGGTTGCTCCAAGAGCTAAAATGAATCAGCAACGGTCACGACGGTTTAGAGCTGCGAAAGATGCTGCTCAAGCAGTAAGATTGAGATATTTTAATGGGTTTTTTAGTGGATCCCCTTTTGTGGAAGTGTTGAACTCAGTGTTATTTTATTTATAATGTATTTAGGAAGCTGAAGAAGAAAGGCTGAGGAAAGAGTTTGAGGCTGAGGGGGTACTTTTATCTGTTAAAGAAAAGCCCGAAACACGTGATTCTAATGTTATAACACCTGGCACTCAATTTATGGCAGTTCTTTCGATTGCGCTTCAGTATTATATACAAAGTAGATTGAATCACAATCCAGGCTGGCAGAATACCAAGGTGTGAGGGATGTCATCCTTTGGCTTAGTTTGTTGTAGATCGGATGATTCCTTGTTCGTGGAGTAATCCCTTCTGTATCTTTTTGAATATACATCTGGCTTTTCAGGATACTTTGTGTTCTCTAAATTTATTTATGGGGCTGCATTGGGTGATTATTTGAAGGTTATTCTTTCTGATGCAAATGTTCCTGGTGAGGGAGAACACAAAATCATGTCTTATATAAGATTGCAACGCAACATTCCCGGTTTCAATCCAAACACACGCCACTGTCTGTATGGTCTGGTAAGTGTGTTTCTGATTCTAGGCAAATTGTCATTTTCCTGGTCTTATTATTTTGTTATTAATTTGACACCTAACTGCTAATGAAAATATTTTGTTTGTGATTAGGATGCGGATTTGATTATGCTGTCTTTAGCTACGCACGAGGTTCACTTTTCAATATTAAGAGAGGTTTGGAGCTCAAGTTTCCTAAAGTTTTCATTGTTGTTTCCATCTGATTGTTGTTCAATCCATAAATTTTATATTCCTGGATTGTACAGATGGTCATATTTCCAGGGCAACAGGATAAATGTTTTCTCTGTGGTCAAGCTGGTCATCTTGCAGCTGAATGTCGTGGTAAGCAAGGAGATGATGCTTTAGATTGGAATGTGGTAGATGATACCCCAATTCACAAGAAGAAATATCAGGTTGAAGAACAGACATCAACTATTTCCATTCTTTTCCATCTCTTGTCTCACTACTTCTAAATCATATCCTTATTTTAACAGTTTCTCAACATCTGGGTTTTGCGAGAATATCTGCAATATGATCTGGACATTCCAAACCCACCATTTGCAATTGACTTCGAAAAGATAGTGGATGACTTTGTGTTTATGTGTTTTTTTGTTGGCAATGATTTTCTTCCGCATATGCCAACATTGGAAATTCGGGAGGTATGTAAGTAATGAGCAATGGTTACAAAAATGAGTTTGTTGCTGAACAACATGATGAATTCCATTCAGTTTATTTTTCAAAGATCAATTCTTAGCAAACAATTATTGTGGGATGTAGTGGTTTTTTTTGTTTTATAGCTTGTTTGTGTTGCTCTGCATCTAGTTCTTTTGGAGGCTTTTAAGCTATAACAGTAAATGGCACTCACTGTCTCTTATTCTCCAACCTCTCTCTTCTACCTTTTGTGATGAAATCTAATCTTGTTTTGTCAACAGAAAAGAAAGATATTGCTATTTTATTCATGTGGGCTATAATTTTGTTTTGCAGTCTTGTTGCCTCTTGGTTTTCTCTTCGCTGCTTTTTTCTTCCTGGTGCTGTCTACACAATGTATTTGACTCGTTAAATTTTATTAATTTCATTATTACCTCCTTTCCTGATTCAGGGTGCTATAAACTTACTGATGCATATTTATAGAAGGGAGTTCTCTGCAATGGGTGGTTATCTTACTCTTGCGGGTGAGGTAAATTTTCTTTTTTATGCTCTCTACATGACTTCTATCTTTGATTATACTTTGGAATTGGGATTGGTTCATGTTTCTTATATCAAAGTCTGTTAAAGAATTGGAATACTGCCTTGGTCTAATTTTATACTGTACATCTGTCTTTGTTCAGTTATCACAATTATGATCAGTTGGAAACTGTATGCAACCCTGTAAAGTTTAGGCTAACATCTGAGTTTTCTAATTTCAGACTTAATTTTGAACTCTTTAAACCCTTCCATTTCATCCTATAGCTATCTGAATTGATGTGGACTAGCTGTCACATGAGGACATCCATGGTAACATGAGATTTTGGGCTTTATGTTTGCAGGATGGTATTGTTCCAAATATTAGGTAGTTCATATATTATTGATGCATTTAATTTATCTTCTGTTAGAATTAGATCATAGTTGCCCAATTCCAACCTTTTTGTTTGTATCTCTTTTATTTTACTTCTTGGAAATCAAATTTAGGTTGTGCTCAACTTATAAACTTGAATTTCTAGAATGACCTCCTTGCTAAACATGTGCTGTAATATTCAGTGGGTTCTAGTGAGGGTATAGACATGTTGTGGCCTGTCTTGATCCCTACTTATTCTAGACTACTTTTTTTTCCTCTTTTTCTTTCAAAGAAGTTTGTTTTTGGTTCTGTAAGTCTTACTTGGCTTGTAGACTCATTTTATTTGTTATCGCTCTTTGTTGCCAATATCATGAAAGCAATCTTGACTGAGCTTGGGTCCTGAAAAAATGATTGGGACAGGCTTAGATGTAGCTTCCCAAGCCTCATAACATCTGCTGTTTCTAGGTTCACTGGCTCAGCTATATTCACATGGTTATGCAGTTCCTTCTCTCTGCTGGACTTGCCAAAAACTAGTTCTTCCATCTCTTTCCCCTTTTAAATTATCATGGCTTGCTTTTCTTATGCTTATGTTGCATTGTAGGTTACTTCCAGGGAATGATTGTACCATTATTTGGTACCATGAGTTCTAATAAACATTCTGATTACAATTAGCTTGTGTATCCAGGTTTTCCTTGATAAAGTAGAACACTTTATTCAGTCTGTTGCTGTTTACGAGGAGCAAATCTTTCAGAAGAGGGCTCGTATACAACAGGTTCTTTCTTTCTCTATGCATGGTCTAATGTGAACGTGTCTGTTTTCTTATTATTCATTGTTGGTATTGGCATGCTCACTCTTCTTGGACCTTGTTGGCTAGAAACATTTTATGTTTAGATGGCAATTTATGTAAAATCTTGGTGATGATTTAACTTATCTGTAACTGTAAATCTGATCCATAAAGTACATGGGATATGCGGCCTTAAATAACCTCATATGCTACTCCTGATTTATCTTTATTAGCCAGTAGTATTGGATTCCGTGAACCATAAGGTACAAAGTCTAAGACGCACTTTGAAAATTGGTCTAGTAATAAGATTTTGATCTGTGTGCTGGAGCTGGTGAATTTGAGGGAACCACACACCCTTTCTTTTTTTTTTTGAAATTCTTGGTTCTCTAAGATTCACATCAAATTTTTGTACATTCATTCTAAAGCAGACTTTATTTATTCTTCTTTCTATTTTTCTTCTGTGGCAAATTTTGAGCTTTGGAATCATATACAAACAGTCTTCTCAGTTTTTTTTTCCTGTTTGCACTTATGTGGATTATCCATTTTCAGGCTTTCGAGAATAATGAAGAAATGAAACACAAAGCAAGAAGAGATCTCTCTGAAGAGATACAAGCACCACCTGTAGATAAGGTTTGTGGTTAAAGTGTTTTCATTTGATGATGTGGATTTAAATAAATGTGTTATGATTTGAGTTTGCCTGCAGAGAATTTGTTTAGGACCTATATTAAACAAAAATGAGCCTATTATCAATTCATTAACATTTAGTTTTTGACAGTAACCTCAATCCTCTCTCATTTTTCGGGCTTCCTTCGCCATGGATGTCTTATTTTACCTGTTATCAATGTGGCTTTTATTATGTGGTTCAAAAATGAAAGATTATTTTAGTTTAGCAGTGAGTGTCTTAATATTGAATATTCACTTTAGCATGCTCCTTTTCTGTTTGATATTTGCATGCCAACTGATGACAAGGTCAGTCCATTTGAAAGCCAGTCTTTTGTCTTCCTGGCTGTCCATTTTCCTGGCATAAAATTCGGTTCATTTTTCTTGTTCTCAGGTTAAATTAGGGGAGCCTGGATACAAAGAGAGATATTATGCTGAGAAATTTGATTTATCAAATGAAGAGGAGATTGACAAAGTTACAAAAGATGTGGTAAGTTAGTTTCTTTCTCCTCATCATGCAATTAGCTCCGCAACTTAGTCATAGAGTTTATTATATGGGTTTTCTCTTGATTGCAAGAGTTTGTTTGGACACGGTAGTTCATGACAACCGGCTGTCTCCCCCCTCCAGTCCTTCCTCACCTAAAAAACCCCCTGGCTCCAATATAAAAGCTGCAAGTTTGCTTGTACGTTTCTAATTATATTTTGTGTACTGCAAGTTATACGCTCTGTGCTTCATTATAAGATCCCTTGCCATGATGAAATACATGCAGATGAGTCTTTCGTATCCCTTTTTCTAACTGATACACCATGGGCTGGGCTGGTGTTCATTATAGTTGTTAGTTTAGCTAGGTGATCTTTGAGTGACCCTGGTCTTACTGTTGTGCTACTAACTGGCTGTTGGTTTTCCATTTCCAGTTCCTAAGAGTTTAGTTATTCGTTTATCTGGATGATCTTTAAGTACTGTTGTGCTATCTGCTTCTAGTTTCCAGTCCCCAAGAATTTTTTTTCTATGAATGATTAAAAATCCTTTTGATGTGATTGTTTTTGGTTTAATATCATCCCAAACCCATATTTTTCTCCACCTTTTCATTTTAAGATTTCTCATCGTATATTGACTTTGGATTTAAAGTGTAATATAATAAGGTGAACTTGCACAGATTTACATCAAGAAAATTAAGGTTGCTTTTTGAAAATCAAGCAATTTTATATGTTTTTCCTTGAATGGAATGCTATTATGCACTGTCTTAACCAAAAAAAGAAAATAAAAGAAAAGAGTACATAAACAGAGAAAAAGTAAGTGATTATCATCATAACAAATAGAAACATGGAGTGACAGAAAAGTTGGAATGTGGGGGAGTATGCAAAATATGATTTCTGGAGTATAAATTTTTTGTTAAGTTGCTAATTTTTTTCCTTTTTGTCTGTTCCCTCTCCCCATCACTTGTTTTCTATATGATCAATCATGTATCTGAAAAACATGAAATTAACATTTGATCATGCAGGTTTTGAAGTACGTGGAAGGTTTGTGTTGGGTCTGTCGCTATTACTACCAGGGTGTTTGCTCTTGGCAATGGTCAGTTCAATAATGGCTGAAACTCGAAAGTCATTATGCTTCTTTTCTCTGGCCTTTTTTTTATTTGGTTGACATAGTTTTTTATTGGAATTTCAAGTACAAGCATGTGCACAAAACATACAAACCTATTTATGAATGCGTAGTTTCTTGAAGTTTTATAAATGAGACTTTGACGTGCTGGTAAAATAATAATGGAAAAGAGGACACAGCGGGCTCATTTAAAGTTGAGAAATGTAGTTCTATCCGTTCTGTATGTAGTTTTGACCCAGAGATTTTAGGCATGACCTGCCAGATAATCCAATTTCTCTGGCATGTGACACCTAAATTTAGCTTTTCCTTCTCTCCTCATCAAACGAAAAAAAAAGGCTTCCTATTACTCTGTAAGCTTATATGATACTGTTCTTTACTGCAATTAATTAAACTTTGAATTCTGTTCTGTTTCAGGTTTTATCCATACCATTATGCTCCATTTGCTTCAGATATTAAGGATCTGGATGAGATGGAAATAACCTTTTTTCTTGGAGAGCCATTCAAACCCTTTGATCAACTTATGGGGACCCTACCAGCTGCGAGGTGTTTTTTTTTTTCAAACTCCTTTTGTTTTCTATTTTACTTTTGGGATTCTGTCTGATTATTCTTTCTGTGCTGATTTTTTTCCTGTTGTGTGTATTACAGTTCTAATGCTTTGCCAGAAGAATACAGGAAATTGATGACCGACCCATCTTCCCCAATTCATCAATTCTTCCCCTCAGGTAAAAGAATTGATGGAAAGAAATTTATCGATTTACTCAGAATGTTTATCTTCTGCACAAGATTGATTGGGTTTCTTTATTGTGGGCAGATTTTGAAATTGACATGAATGGCAAGCGCTTTGCTTGGCAGGTAAATTCTTCTGAATCAGTTATCAATCAGATGTTTTAATTATACTTTTTTTTTCTGCTATCAACTGATTACAGTTACCTTATATTTATTGGAAGCCAGGGTATTGCCAAATTGCCATTCATCGATGAGAGGAAATTACTTGCCCAAACAAAGAAGCTTGAAAGAACTTTAATGGTATTTAGTGTTTTAAAGTAGTATGCAATAACTTCATCTTTAGTAAACTACATTCTCTTTTCTCTTGTATGCATCAGTCATTTTATTGGAGGCTTTTGCTCAGCACATGTTCTTGTAGATACAAACTACATTTTCCTTGCTCCTCTGTATATTCAGCTATCTATTGGAGGCTTTTACTCGCTGATATTTTCAGAAACTTGAAGTAAAATAATTGCAGTTAAGATTTTGCAAAACCAATTTAATGGAGAAATGCCACTGTCTTAGAAACCAAGTTTTTTGCAAAGAGAAGGATTTTAAAGACCAATTCCGAGTAATGATTTAAGATTTTAGGAGACACTATCAATTCAAATATGGATGTCATGGAAATATATTTATTTGTTACAGATGCTTTTGCAACAAAAGTTTCACAAAAGTTTATTTTTCATGTTACTGTAAGGAAGGAGGAGGTTGTAAACCCAAAATCATATGCCTTTTGTCAACCTAGGAGTTTTTAACTTATTTTCTTTTCTAGTTTTGTCAATTTTTTAATAGAAAAATATCCAATTTCATGATTTAATAATTTTGTTATAAAATTTGTACATGAATAATCCATTTTGACTTTTGAGTCATTTCCAGACCAAATTGATCAGTTTTTTGGTTTCTGATGTAGCCTCCTGTACTCAAATTTCTCCTTAAATTTAATCTGTAAGCACCAAGGGTAGTTTAAAGCTGGCAGTCAGTCCTGTTCACACCCCTATAATAAGTTTGAGTCTTTAGTAGTTATGCGTTGCTGTTTCTGGCATATCATTCTTCTGTATAGTCTGGATGTCAAGTATGCTAATCTTTAATTTGCTATTTGCAGGAGGAAGAGCAGGTCAGGAATAGTGTGATGCGTGATTTGCTATATGTCCATCCTGTTCATCCATTGTCTCAACAAGTCATTTCTTACTATCATCATAACTATCGTTTACCTGTTAGTGAAAGAATTGCTTTGAAAATTGACACGAGAGCTAGGTTAGTTGGCCTTGTTGTGGATTGATTTGTAGTTTGAAAGGTTTCAAATCATTTTTTATGTGTGCTGGCTTTATCATCTCATTTGTTGCTTATTTTTTCCAGTGGTGGAATGAATGGTTATCTTTGGTTATCTGAAAGAAATGTGTGGAGAAGTGTGGTCCCTTCTCCTATCAATGGATTGCCAACCTTAGAGTATAACCAAGTTTTGTAAGTTCAGCTTTTTCCACTGCTGTTTTTATAAGCTAATGGATCTTTGCTGTAATGCTGTGCATTTTTTATTTGCAGAAATATCACATACCTAACTCCTTCAAGTCATAGACACATCCCAGAACCTCCAGAGGGTGTAGTCATGCCTGAAAAGGTTTGTGAGCTCCGGATGCTTGTAGATTTGGTTTATTTCTTTGTGAGTAGATAAGTGAAGGACATGAAGTTCCTGTCGCCTGATGACAGGGGTAGTGATTCTATTCATGTACAGAATGATATATCGTAGTGTTACTGTGTTTCAAATTACAGAGTTTACTGGAGCAGTAAACTGGAATTCTTCTATGAAAATTAGTTGGACATAGTGCTGTGTTTAAACAACCTTTGGTTTAGTATTAGCCATGTGTTTTGTAGGTATAATTGGGCAGTAAACTGGAGGCATTCCTTGTGTTCAAGGAAATTGAAATGAAAGTTTCTGAATTGAGTTTTGTCATAGTAGAGTTGCTTGTTTTTGTTTTTTAAAGCTGCTCCCCACTGTATTGGTGTAAGTGCTGATGCAATAGTAATATAATGGTCATGTTCAGTTTGCAGATGCAAGGATGCTCATATGTTGTTTCCTTGAAGACATTTTCTTTTGATAATGTGTTGTGTCATCACAGTGTTTGATATTAGTTGGCAATTTGACTTTAAAGATGCCCATGGCTAATTTGAGGTATGTTCTTGCAATTTGCAGATCTTAAAACCTACAGATATTAAACTGTTTCCCACATTATGGCATGAAGATAATGGCCGCAGACAGCAAGGCAGGGAAAGGTATGAATATGCATTTAAACATCTTTGCAATGGTTCATCTGCATGGTTGCTTTAACTGGCCGGTTGGTCAGGTTGAATATGCCTGACATTCTGTCATGATCACTATTCTTAACAGACAATGCATATAGTTCCATTTATCTGTGGAGACAGGATGGGGTTTCTTTATTATCTTTTCTTTTTTCACCAAATACATATATTGTTAGGAATTTTATTCAAAGGCTTATAAGTTTTCATTTTCTCCCAAATGAACTAATTTGCATGTGCTGTCCCTGTCCTACAGGCCACAAGTACCCCGAGCAGTAGCTGGCCCTGTATTGGGGGAAGCAGCTCATCGTCTTGTCAAGAACACCCTTAATATCAAACCAAACGGTTCATCTTCTCGAGGCAATTACACATTCAACAGGCCAAGACCTGCTGGGCCAGCTGGTTATGGAAGGGGCTATGGGGACGATCCAAACTATCATTATGCACATTACAATAACCAGCAAGGCCTAATGAGTAATCATATGTATCCTGTCTCATCAAATGGTGTGCAAGGCAACCGACACAACTCTAGGCCTCAAGACAGAGTGCAGTACCATCAACAGTACCATGATTTGAGTACTGGGGTGTCTGCTCTGACTGTGGAAGAAAATTTCAGAAGCAGGGCACCTGCAGTGATCTCACCACGAATTCCGAATCCAGGATACACAACGAATTTATACAATCAGTTTGAGCACAACACAGGTCCACTTCCATCACCACCCACCAATTGGATCAACAAAACAGCAGCAGGAGACGCTGGAATGTACTTCAGACAAGACACAACATCAAGGGGTCCAAATGAGAAGCAGTTGAAGCAGGTTTACCAGGTTAAGACACAAGTAGCTCAGGAGACGTCAGATATTCTAGCTCAAGAAATATAAGATTTAAAACAGCAGTAACACTGTAGATTTGGTTAATCATGTACATTTTCTGACCACCCACATAGCTGTGGCAATGGATCTTCATTTTCTGACGAGTTTACTCAGTTTGGGTAAAACAGCCACAGAATGCTATTCCTGGACGGTATGCATCCACCAGAGTCGAGGCCGTTAAGACTTTTATTTGGATACTGAAACATGCTGAATTTAGTGAACGGTGGTCTTTTGAGATCCAGTTTTGATTTGGGGCGAGTTAGCATACTGCATCTTACCTCTTTCATGTTGCAGTTTCTTTCTTCCGGATTTTCCAATTTGTTTACTGGGCTGTCATATAACTGTATCATACAAATGTGTTGTTGTAATCGGGCTGGATCACTGGAATTACAACATCGGGTCTTCTTCCGTAGTGTTTTATATCGGGAAGATCAGAAACGTTGTCAGTTACTTATTTTGGATGGTGTAATGATTCTGGATTTAATTCTATGCAGTATCCTCTTTAGTGACTTGAACTATTTGCTTTTTCAGAGTTTCTGTGCAACTCTGACAGCATCTGTAGGATTGTTATTTTCGAAACCATAAACGATTGCATAACAGGTAGAAGCTGTTTTCTAGTTAGAACTCGATCTGCTCCTGACAACTTGATCGTCCAGTGCTTTTAATTTGTGAGGCGATTATGACTGAAATTGACCTGGAGTTGCTTACGGCTTGGAAATAACTTGCTAGAGCCCCCCTTCGGTATCATGCTTGCTCTCCCGGTGATCAAGGAGGCAGAGATGGTTCTCTGTAGATGCCCCTTCTATCCAGGGTTGGAGTTGGGGTTGGAACGCCATTCTTGATGAAGTTTCTGTGTTAACATGCTCAATTAGAGGTTCATCTCCCCTTCTCATTCAAGCCTTTCATCGCATTATATTCTCAATGAATCTAAGCTTTTTTGTTCTCACATTTTTTGCAGTCAATTGTGCTTCAGCAATTCTTTGCAACATAGACAAGGTGCATGCTTGATAGAGTACAAAACAATGAATAATGAGCTAACTGAGCAATAGAGCCTGGAGATGAAGAGAGACAAAAGTCGAAAGATCTTCATTTGATAGAAGAAATTCGATTCCGAACTCCATGTTCTGGTATTTGTGTAACTCAAAATGCAATTATTACTAACTTCAAATACATATAGTACAGCATCATATAACAATACCGAAAAGAAAAAAAGAAAACCCTCACCGTTTACTATTGCAGAAAATACCCTGACAAGAACAAAACAAAGAAGACGAACAAGGTCCCAAATATTAGAACAGCCTTTTGACCAGATGTAAGTGCATTGCCTCCTAATCCATACTGCTGGTTCTGCGCAAACCCAGCAATCTCAACACTTTTACTCACAAAGAAACTCTGTGCAGCGCCACAAGTAGGACACCTCCATTCACCAGGCAGCTTGTCAAACTGAAACCCTGGTGGTATTGGATATGATGGGTCACCAACTGACTCGTCATATTTGTAACCACAAGACCTACACTCATAAATCCCAGTGTTTAAAACTGCAAACTTCTCTTCTAACCGCCTCTTATCAAACTTTGGTTCTTCTCCTCCTCCTTCTTCTTCTTCTTCAACAGGAGACTCAGCTGGTGGATTGGTCAGGCTTGAATCTGATAAAGATGGTGTCTTGTCTTCTTTGGAGACATCAATGGAGTGAAGGGAGAAAAAATGAGTCTTTTGGGGTTTATGAATGGAAAGGAATGATATTTTGGAGAGATGGGTTCTGGACTTCGGAGAGGGAAGTTGAGGTCCTTGAGGAAGGTTGAAAGAGAAAGTGGCTCTTGTAGCTGCACAAGCCATTAGTGAACTTTTTTGTGTTTTATGGCTTGGCTTCTATGTCCTGTCAGTGTGTTGAGTTTTAAAGGGTATGGACAAAAAAGCAACGTGTGTAGAGTTTCTGGGTGGGGGAGGAGAAAAGGAGTGGATCCATGGAAGCAATAGCATATGCTGTGTGTTTGAGTGGGTGGTGGATAAGGTTGGGGAAGTGACAATGGCTGCAAATCAATTCTTGCAATGGGCTGGGGCATGGCATGGGTTCAGATTTGGGTTTAGCTTTCTTCTGTAGCCCAGTATAATATATGACTATTGACAAGTCTTCCATTGTACTGTTGACTGGTTGCAGGACGTGAGCACTATGGTAATTGTCTTTTTTTTTTTTAAAAAAATATTTATAAATATATTAAAATAATTTTTATTACAGAGACAACAGCAAGGGTAGTGCCTTGAAACCTAAGGAAATACTTTATTTTACATATAAGAATGTATTTAGTATTATAGTAGTGATTGATTTTTAAAATATTTTTTATTTAGAAATATATTTAATAATAATTTTTTATTTTTAAAAATTTATTTTTGATATAAATATATAAAAAAATATAATAAAATAATTTTAAACTGTAAGATTTTTTGAAACTCATAACCAGCTATTTAAGACTTCATGACTTGTTAGTTAGCACAATTTTAATATGAAAAAAGTTGTTTGTAAATATATACATAAAAGATTTTGGATACTATAAAAGGAAATTAAGGTTAATTTGGATACAGGACAGAAGCAATTTATCCCTTGTCCCATTTATCAAATAATAATAACAATTTATGCCCAAGAAAGCAAAAATAAAAGCTGACTAGGAATCACAATGCTGAAATGGCACAATCTGAGTGGTTAGAAACCTTCACTTCTCCCGCAAAACAATGACGTGGCGAAGGTCTTACAATCTCTTACACGCGACAAGGTGCAGTAACGCCCCCTCTAACTTTCCAAACTTAACAGGAAAATCAATTTCTTAAAAAACCTGTCTTTTGCCGTCTCTCTCTCACAGATTGCTTGGATCTTCCTCTCTTGATCCCAAAACCCCTAAATTAATCACACACTCTGTCTCCAAAGCCCTAATCACAATTCTCTCAGATCCATCAACCCTTTGGATCCTTTTCACTGAATTGCTGGATCCAATTCTCTCTGATCACTGGTACTTAACTGTCTCTCTGTTGTTTTTTCAATAAAGCTTTATTTATTATTCAGATTATTACATTAATTTATGTTGCAATTCAGTATAAGTTTTGTTTTTTGCGGGTTTACGTAGTAAAGTGAATTTTTTATGAATTGTATGGATTTAGATTTGGGTTTTGTTTGTTTTAACGTGTAGATTTAGGTTGGGGTTTGATCCTGTTTATCGAAGATTGATACTTGTTGGAGATAAAAGGAGGAGTTTTTAGGTTGGATTGGTTTGACAAAATATGACTTCTAACGTGCCTCCAGGGGCACCTAGACAATCCCCACCACCTAATTATAACCCAAATTATCAGCAAAACCCGAATATTTTATCTGATAATTTCCAGAATTTGAATCTCAATCGGCCCCCTTCAATGGCGAATTCAGCTCCCAGGCCTTCGCCATTCAGCCAACCATCACCATTTCCCTCCTCAGTTCCTTCACCGCAATTTTCCAGGCCGGGCGCACCACCTATTGGTGCTGTTCCTAGACCTTCAGTGCCTCCCTCGGGATCTCCATCCACATTTTCCTCAAATGTGGCCCCTGGTAGACCTACTGGGCCGCCTTTCAGTCAGCCACCACCCTTTGGGTCCAGACCACCACCTGGGTCATTCCAATCCTATACCAGTGGTGGTATGGTAGCGGGTCCTGTCTCTGGTGCACTGCCAGTAGGTGCTCGTCCAAGTCCTGCCGCATCATCTTCTTCTCCTCCTCAGAATGTGCCCCCATCAAGTTCATTTGGTGGTTTAGTAAGTAATGGGCCACCAGCCCCTGCTTTCCAGAGCGCTCCACGTTTTCCTCCCTCTGTTAGTGCACCATTTTCTGCACCACCTCAAGGGACACCATTTTCAGCACCACCTCAAGGGGCACCATTTTCAGCACCACCTCAAGGGGCACCATTTTCAGCACCACCTCAAGGGGCACCATTCTATGCACCACCTCAAGGGACACCATTTTCAGCACCACCTCAAGGGACACCATTTTCAGCACAGCAAGGGATGACACCACCACCTATAGGTTCTCCTTTTGCACCACAGATGCAACCACAGTCTGTAAGTGTTTTAAAATCTTATATCCTGCAGTGTTTGGGAAATTTCAATTGTTATAGTGTATCTATGTTAACTTCATTTCAACTTTAGCGTTTCCCAATTGTTTATAATTCAAGTAAGCTAGCTCTTCTGCTATATTTGATAGCTTCAGAAATGTTTTATTGGAAATAGTTTGCATTCTATATGGGATTGCATTTGATGTTTGTTCAAACACAAGGCTCCGTTTTGCTTTAGAGAAATGGTTGGAAAAAGTTACAAAAATGAAGCATGAATTGGAATAATAGGAGGGACAGTATGCTGTTCTATAATACGAAGATGAAAGGGTCCACAAAAATATGCATTGACGTACATCTGGATGTTTAGACTATATCATAAAGTGTTATTGAGTGCAAAGAATTAATTTGGTGGTATGCACTACTTTGTCAAGTGATAAGAAGCTGATATTGAGGTTCTTAACTGGAAGTTTTTCAGGTTCTGATATCTTCTTTTTTCCTTTATAACATCTCTGCAACAGTGTAGTATAAATGCGGTGAAGGGGTTTTTTTTACGCATTTCAGCAGCCAGATTCTTAGCCGAGGAAATGATAGTGACATCTTTTTCAGAGCATATATTGGTGTTTTAATGGTTCTTTTGAAAAATTGAACCTAGAGACTATGGCTAGTCTGTAACCTGAGAATTAGAGTCATATAACTGGTTTTTGGTGGTAGACGATGAAAATTGAAGCTGGATATCAGGTAGAAACCATGGAACCTAGTAGATTTGCAGCAGCTTTGGTGTGTCTAACTATAAAAGACAGCTTTAATGTCTTCCAACTTTACAAGTATATGGACGTAGAAATAGAGGATAGTAAAAAGATAGAAGTAAAGAATAGAGGGGGAAGAACAAGAAGAAAAAGAGAAAAAATAAGGGGAGAAGGTGGGAGAGGGGAGGCTGTGAGAGGAGAGAAAAGAAGGGGGAAGATGGCTTTATGAAGTTCTATTGTTTTTTTGAGATCATCTGTTCATTTGGATGGAAACTAATGCAAGAATTTCAAGTGTCTTTTCACTTCAAGCCAGTTGTGGACTATATTACTGTTCTTGAGCACCAGTGGTCAGTGCCTTTTGGACTTTTATGAATGTTTTCTCTTAAAGATATTTAGAGAAATTGGAGTGCCCTTTTAGCTTGAGATGTTTTAATTTAATGTTAGTTTGAAGGATGTCTTCTCCTAACTAATGTTGTACATTCTTTCTCCCGTAATTGTACTTTCATCCTTCAGAAAGAAAGACAGAAGAGCAAAGTAAAGAAAAATGGGGGAAAGAAGAGGGAATAAGGAGGCCGCCACCAGCTTCTCCTTTAGCTAGAATCTGAAAATTTCTGGTTATGTTAAGAGCTACATTTCATGGAAGATTGGGGCTATCTGCCTTTACAGATTTTAGAGGATTTGTGCTAATGTGTGTTTGTTTAGGTTGTGGGGATCCATCTCCTGCTTATAACGGGTGTTGCTTCTTGCCTGATTTTACATAAGCATCTCTTTCCTCCCTCAACAAAGATTCTGAATTCTGAATTTTATGGATTTTTCCAGGTTGCTCAACCTCCACCAATTCCCGGTTCTGCACAACCACCTAGAATGTTTGGAATGCCGCCACTACTACCGAATCAAATGACTGCTATATCACCAGTTATTGGTCAAACTGGAAGTCCTTTATCAGGGGCATCAAAGATTGATCCCAATCAAATTCCCCGGCCCATTCCAGGTTCCTCTGTGATCCTACATGATACTCGTGCAGGAAATCAGGCCAACCCACCTCCGGTATCTAACTCTGTTTGATTTTTCTCTTTCTGTTCTTGTTGTCTTTGTGGAGTTTGCATATTAGTGAAGCCAAATTAATTTAACTGGTGGTTTATCATTTCCTCTTCTGATTCTGTCCTTTTGTAAAGCCTGCTACAAGTGACTACATTGTTACAGACACTGGGAATTGCAGTCCACGCTACATGAGGTGTACCATCAATCAGGTTAGACTAAACCTTTAATATGCATATGCTGGCTGTATTTTTTTTATTTTTTGGCATCTTACAGATTTGAAAAAACAATTGTGAGCACTTACAGTTTGTGATGTTGTATTGACTCCTTCAACATTTCAGATTCCATGCACGGTTGATTTGTTATCAACATCTGGCATGCAGTTGGCTCTGTTGGTCCAACCTCTGGCCCTTCCTCATTCATCTGAGGAGGCTGTCCAGGTAATGACGATTTCTTTGTTCTTCATTGCATCTCTACTGTGATATTTTCTTCTTTCCTGATTGAAAAGAAATTTTTTTTTGTTCATTACTAGGTGAAACATGGTTTTCTTCATCAAACCTTGTTTCTTAGTTCTATTTCCAATTTCCTATCTAGCTCATTGAAGTTTGATCTCCAGAAAAAATAACTAAAATACTGTATCTAACACAATTTGGGAATCACCAACCTATATTATCATCACTTGCAAGTTTTTTCATTAAAATGTCTTTTACCCAGGTAAAAGAGCACGGATCATTGCATGCATGTTGATGAATTGAGCAATTGAAATCACAACAAATTTTTATATCATAAAAATTATGTTTGTAGGTTGTTGATTTTGGAGAAAGTGGTCCTGTTCGCTGTTCTCGTTGCAAAGGCTACATAAATCCTTTTATGAAATTCATTGATCAAGGGAGGCGATTTATATGCAATTTGTGTGGTCAGTACACATACAATTTTATTTTTTTTGGGAATTCTCTTTGCTGTTTTAATTGTTAGGCTGTCTGAATGTTGCAAAATATTTGATTTGCTAGTGATAATGGATTTGAAATAGTCTTATCCTTATCAGTGTCACTCTGGATGAGTTGGTTACCTAAGACAGGAAAAATTCTTTTATCATTTGCGTCATGCTTAGTTTATCACTATCAGAATCCATTGATATCTTTTATACTTCATTCAAGGTTAGATATTGTTTATTATTCATGTTCCAACATATCATTTTCAATTTTGGAGCCTTCTTTTGAGATGTACAACTTATAACTAGTTGCCTTATCATTTTATAGATCTGTTAACAGGTAAAGCACTTTATTTGGCTTTGCTCTGCTCCCTGAACATGCTGGCATGGTGGGGACTTTACAATTTTACATGTTTTTGGCAGGGTTCACTGATGAGACTCCCCGTGACTACCTCTGCAATCTAGGTCCAGATGGTAGACGTAGAGATGCTGATGAAAGGCCCGAGCTATGCAGGGGAACAGTTGAATTTGTGGCCACAAAAGAATTCATGGTTTGTTTCTATATAAGAAGCTGTGGTTTTTTTAAATATCATTTGTTCTCTATTCTCTTGTAATTGGAATTGGATGCCTATGTGAGTATCCAATCTATATTGTCCAGTCCTTGGTTCTGTTGCAATCGTTATCAATGTATTACTGGATATATTATTCTTCTCTATTTATTGTCTCTTAGGTTCGTGATCCCATGCCGGCTGTGTATTTCTTCCTAATTGATGTATCCATGCATGCCATACAAACTGGTGCAACTGCTGCAGCTTGCAGCTCAATTAGTCAAGTTATTGCTGATCTTCCAGTGAGTCTTATGTCCACTTCTGAAACATTTTAGCATGTACTTGAATGAATTTGACTGTGTTCACTTCATCTGGTGTGTATTTTCTGGCATTAATTTTATGTTGAGCTTCACTGGCATTTATTTATCTATTCTTCCATTCTGTTTGCTGTTGATAATTAACTGTAGCTCATATTTCATGTTGTGCATAGATTTGCTAACAAGATGGTAGTTAGTTACTGATGTACGAACCGAAAAATTCATTGCAGGAAGGGCCACGGACAATGGTGGGCATTGCAACATTTGATTCAACAATCCATTTTTACAATTTGAAACGGGCATTACAACAGGTAGACATGAAATCTTTTAATGAAGATACAAGTTGATATATTCTTTTGTTGGAGTATGTATGGTATCTTTGAAGTGGAAGGAGATTGATGGAGAACCTTAAGTAGATTGAATGATCAGATAGATGTTGTTTAGTGATGACTTCCTCTGCTCATGCCTTTTCTGGGAATTGTTATTGATCTACGACCAACCTTCAGCACATCATTTTATTGCACTTGGATTTATGGTTCTGATTAAATTTCAATTATTTTCAATCAAAAGTTTTAAGTGTTGATTTTGATTTCTTACTCATGTTTGCAGCCACTGATGCTTATTGTACCTGATATACATGATGTTTATACTCCTTTGCAAACTGATGTTATTGTTCCGCTTTCTGAGGTTAGCCATCTGGACTGTAGGCCTTCCATTGTTTCTGCTGATCCTTTTTGGTCTTCAAGAGCCAACAAATGAATGGTCATCGTTGAGTTATGGTTTTTATGTTTAGAGACACTGACCACTTTTATTATTTTTAATAATTTATTTTGGTTTCTTGTGTGGATTCAGTGCCGTCAACATTTGGAGCTATTATTGGAAAGTATTCCAACTATGTTTCAGAATAGTAGAATTGCTGAATCATCTTTCAGTGCAGCAATCAAGGTATGCTCATGTTTGCTAGTGGAAACTGTATATGTATAGATTGTGGATGATAACTGCAGATATGTCTTTTCTGAAGGGAAGGTGAAGCTGACTTTTGCTCTGTCCATGATACTCAATCCTTCAAATTTACCAATTCAGTGGGATGGTTCCATATGTTTAATTTTAACAGGAAGAATATTTGAAATGGGCTAGTTCGAGTTTCATGCACAACATAGTGCATTTGGAAACACATATTATGCAACAAAACATGCATGTTCTTATAAATAAAATGAAATATTCATTTATTCATAAACTGTCCACGAAGTTTTTCATTCGCTACATTCAAAACACTATTTTCTATCTTTCCAGAGCGACAACCTAGCTGGTTCAAACTGTCTGATGCATACGGTTCTCACTATTTTCTATGATTGTTTTAGTGGAAAAACCTTGGTAGGATGATGATACGTGTTCGTCAATGTCAGTTGCTATTGATTGGTTATAGATGTCGCCTGGAATCAAATGTCATGTACTTAATGAACTCATACACATATCTTCAGATATTCAGAACATTTATTTGGAATTTATAATGCATTTTTCGTATTTCAGGCAGCATTCTTGGCAATGAAAAATACTGGAGGGAAGCTTTTGGTATTTCAATCAGGCAAGCTTATGAACTTGTCATCACCCCCCTGGCCTTTCTTTTCTTTTTTTCTTTTATATTTTCCTGTCGTTGACCTATTTAAAAGTACATGATGGTCGCATTCTTGTACTTTTCTTGGTTACTTTGCCAGGCACATAATCATTTGAGAACAAAAAAACAGCTCTATTTCTTGTTGCTATTCAGCCAGATGCACAATAGAGAATCATATTTTATACCAAGTGTTCATACTGCAAATTATGTGATCATGTGTGTCATCATCTAAATCATTGTAATTGCCTGTACTTACTGTGAATAGTAATAGTAAGGATTATGTCAAAAATACCTGAAGGAGAAGTGACTTGTGAAATGGAGAGAAAAAGGTTTAACTTTCTCTCTCGTGTGAGAGTTATAGAATAAAACACTTGTACTAAAATTTCATCAAGTTTGATTTGGATTCAATCTGAGGAGGCTTTCTGGCTTATGTTGTTAGTCATAGTTTCATTAAATTAAGCAACTATTTCACTTTCGCTCTTTTGTTAATTGCAAATTATATGTATGTTTTGTGGATACCTTTTTTTCTTTAAGCATGTTTCTTTTTTTAGGCAATTTTATATTTTTTTCTCCATCCCATTACTCCTTAGGAGCTTTCCTGCTTATTCCTACCAAT
>Ga0307517_10002976_pt1 | contig 26765 bp, 39 predicted proteins | sample 23_EM_MG_FD_194515 | JGI IMG/M metagenome (GOLD analysis project Ga0307517, IMG submission 194515) | Populus trichocarpa ectomycorrhiza microbial communities from riparian zone in the Pacific Northwest, United States - 23_EM | ecosystem: Host-associated > Plants > Roots > Unclassified | place... | reverse complement strand
AAGAGATTCTCTGTCACATGATGTGGAATGGGGTGTTATGATCGCCCTCTTAGGTGTAGGATTATAGATTCTTGATTATACATCTGGGATAGCCAAATCTTTTTTGTCGTTGGTGACTACTACTCTCAAAACACCAAATGAAACTCATTCGTCGAGAGGAGAGCTAGCATCATCATCTTCGTCGTCTCCTGATAGCTCATTCTCCTCCTGGTTGTCTTCCAAAGGGGAAGGGCCTAAACTCTTGACATTGTTGATGAAGGCTTCGACTTTACTCATGTCTTTCCCCGTTCCAGCCTCATTTTCAACACCTCCACTCACGTCGACAGCCCAAGGGTGGACCTTTGCGATGGCTGTGGCAATATTGCCTGGATTTAATCCCCCTGCGAGGATAATCGGCAACAAGAACAATGTCTTTTCTGGCTGTTCAGAAGGCGCAGAAATCGGAGTAGCTGGGGCAGTATCATATGACGGCGTTGGAGATTTCTCGTCCTTGGTTTCTTGAGGCAATGAGGCAGCAGCTGAATTTAACTTCGCGTCCCCTTTATCGGAATAAGCATTGGTGATGATCTCGCCGTCTTCCACAATTTTTTTGGCAAAATCCCAGTCCAAGGTCTTGCCGGCTCCACCACTGACTCCACTTCCATCATCTCTCATACTATCGAGAAGAACGAAGTTGTGTATGCCTCCCCTGGTGATTCCTTCCACGAGACCCTGTGATGTTCCCAGATGGAAAACGCGAATGACGGGAACGGGGATCTGGAAAGACCATTCGGCAGGTTCAAATCCATGAAGTTGAACGATGTCCAATTGAACTTCAGAGGTTATACGAAGGATAGTTTCCAGAGGGGAGTCTTGGAAGACCCCAACAAGCAGAGGACGAGTGCTCTGAGGTGAGAATGAGAGGCGAGTAGCCTGACCAGTAAGCCAGGGCGTGTTGATATCGAAATCTTTCCCTACTTGCACAGGATCGGAACCTTCAGTTTTTGTAGAATTAAACCGAAGAGTACGGATAGCCTGAGATATTTCTTTCCCGGTTTCAACAGTGATCGCACGTTTCGAGCGCTCGACGAACATTAGACCAAGGAAGTCGGCACCCGCTTCGGCAATAGCCAGTGCCTCTTCCTTGTTTCTGATTCCGCATATTTTGACTAATGGAGGCAGAGAAGTCCAACTCGATGGCGGAGAAGTAGGAGGAATAGAGAGGAGCTCTTTGATGAACGCAGCCGGGTCCTTGGCACGCATCAGACTTTCTCCAATAAGAACTGCACCAATGCCTTCAGAAGAGTACCGTTGTACGTCTGCTGGATGGGAAATACCGCTGAGGGCACAAAGAATGACATCCCGACCTTTCACCATATCACTAAGCCGACTCGTAGTGTTCATATCGACGTTGAAGTCGTGCAGATTGCGATTGTTTACACCGATCACCTTTGCTGGGAGTGAAAGAGCGAGTTCCATTTCTTTTGCGTTGTTGACCTCGACGAGGGGTTCCATGCCAAGCTCTAAGCTGAAAGCATATAGGTCCCTTAGCAGAGGTTCCGGGAGCATGCTGACGATGAGGAGGATGGTGTCGGCACCCCATAAGCGAGATTCGAGCACCTGATATCTACTGAGGATGAAATCCTTTCGCAGAATAGCTGGCCGATTTGGGAGATGCGCGACGGCCTGACGGGCGTGAAGCATATCATGAAGTGAACCTAGGAACCACTTGGGCTCGGTCAAGACAGATATCGTGTGAGCCCCAGAAAGTGCATAAATCAAAGCCTGCTTGGCGGGCGAGGTCGAAACGGATATATTCCCTTTGGAGGGTGAGGCTCTTTTGATCTCTGCAAAGAGGGCAGGGTGGCCGAGGATTGTCTGTTTTATCCTCTGAACAAAGGGAATTGCAGTCGGTGCGATGTTCAGGGACAATAGGGTTTGTAGGTCCGCTATGGTCGAACCGGGTGTCTTCTTGGCCTGAGCAATATCGGAGAGTCTCTGAGAATATATCTTCTCGAGAATCGAAGGTATCTTTGTTGTCGCTCCTGGCTTAGAGGTTAACGATTCTGGAAGAACTTCCACGGGGAAAGGAGGAAGAGTGTTGTCTAAGACTCTAACTTCGGGGTTTTCCTCCCACAGGCCACCGTGGAGGGAAAGGAAATTCTTGACGAGGTCATTACCTCCATCACTCAGGATGCTTTCTGGGTGATACTGAACGGCTTCGACGGTGTATCTTCGATGGCGTACTCCCATTATGACGCCTGATTCCTCGGTGACAGCCGTGATAGCAAGGTCAGACGGCAACGTGCTGTGAGCAGCGCTGAGGGAGTGATAACGGATAGACTGTATACCCTGGGGTAGTCCCTTAAAGCAACCTCGACCATCGTGTCGGATCCGGCTGACTTTTCCATGCATGATTTCGCCAGCATATCTGCACGATTGAAAAGATCAAATTGACGACGTTGAACTAGGTAGTGGAGCACATACGCAATCTTTCCCCCGTAGAGATCAACGAGGCATTCCAACCCCATGCAAACCCCTAATACGGGAACCTTTCCTTGGAAGTACTCGATCGCAGCATTGGAGATACCAGAGTCCGTTTTCGGGTGTCCTGGCCCCGGAGAAACGATCAAGTATTTGATTTTCAGCTGAGGGAACAAGGAAGGAGAGATCGCGTCGTTCCGAATGACAGTGACATTTGCGCCCTCCAAGCAGAATTGCTGGTAGAGATTCCATGTAAAGGAATCAAAATTGTCGATCATGAGAACATCCAATTCTCTTGCAAGATCTTTAGGCAATATTTCTGCCATTGTACAGCGTAATTCTTGAACGTTGGGTAATTAAATGATGGTGTTGCAGCTGAAAATTCATATCCGACACCGAGTGTCCCGAAAGGAATTACTTGATATGGTGGCTTGCCGCCAGCCCCTGACTGGGCTGTCGTCCTCAACGACCACTACATGATGCACCTGCTTGTCTAGATACCCCTTTGACTTTCTTTACGACCCCGCAGAACTTAATTTATTACACCCCCTTCGTGTCCTGGCAAAAGCTGAAGACATTCATTAACTCACGCCGTCTCAGAACTGATGTCGCACAACACAACCGTTTGTCGCAAACATCTGGCACCAAGTCCTCCACCTTTAGTCCAGAATGGGGATTTTCACTTTCGAAGTATGTCACTTGCCGCTCGGCGCTCGCGACCTTCACTTACCCTGACTCCTCCAAACAGCTTACCATGTGAGATCTATGGCTGTATATTGGAGAATCTTGTTAATAACGTGGACCATAGATCGGTCTTATATTGTGTGGGACATTCGCTATAATTTCAACAGTGGTTTCGGTGTGGTTGATCAGCAAACATTTGCAATGGTACACTAATGTAAGTGCGAGTTTTCTATCGTTAGGTGACGCTTAACTGGTTCAGAAACGAGAACAAAGATGTACGCTTTTACTAAAGCAAAATCTATGCAATCCTTATATGAACTTTAGACATCGTCCGTCTCCTGTTCATGGTACCCCTGTATGCTTTAATCAGCTTTGCATCATTCTACTTCTGGGTATGGCACGAATTCTCTACCCGTTACAAATTGCTGAGCCGTGTAGAACCAATCAACGCCGATTGTATTGGTCCGAGATGCATACGAAGCAATAGTGCTTACGGCCTTCTTCTATTTGCTCCTGATGTACCTTTCTGACGATCCAGAGGAGCAAAAAAAGGTCTTCTTGAAGAAAGGACTCTCCAAAGAAGCTGATCGTATTGCCACGCAACACGGACTCGCCGTGAAGAAATGGTGTTTCCCACTCGGTTGTGTAAAGAGGAAACCAAACGTTAATCGCTATCTCTCCTTTTGGTTTTTCTGAGAAGTCTTACCATCATCTACAGGACGGTCTTTACTTCTTGCAACTGATGAAATGGGCGGTTCTACAATATTGTGTCATCAGGCCAACGTTAGCCTACCACTGACTTGTCTTTTTGATGTTGGATTGACAAGAGGCTCTCAGGACTACGCTGGCTGCTGTCATCTTGGATTTGGTGGGCCTCTACTGCGAGAGTTCGTGGAATCCACGTTGGGGTCATGTTTATGTACGCACTGTTCTATTTTCTTCGATCAAGGTTGATCATTCTCCCCAAAAGATTATCATCATCATTTCTATCTCTGTGACAATTGCGATGTATTGTCTGGTACAACTCTACATCGCAGTGGCAGCAGAACTGGCTCCTCACAAACCTTTGCTGAAGCTCTTTTCGGTCAAGGCAGTCGGTATGTACTACTCTGTGCTGAGGTAGACGATCCCGCTAACAGACTATCCCAGTATTTCTTACCTTTTGGCAAGCAACTTTCTTATCCTTGCTTAGTATGGCTGGAGTAATTAAAGATGTAGGTATTCCATATATTACGATCCCATCTCATCTCATAACTTATCATCTAGTCTGAATATATGACGGCAGAGGACATCAATATTGGAATCGGCGCAGTCTTGGAGACTTTTGAAATGATGTAGGTCCAATTTTCTTCACTGTTTTCCGTTCTATTTACGTTTTATCCAAGGTTATTTGCTTTCCTGCATTTACGCGCCTTCACCTACAAACCATACAGAGATATCGCTACCAAAGCTGCAAATGGTCGTCTTCGTCCGACTCCGACTCCTCGCTGGAAATCACTAGGCCACGCAATGGACTTTCGAGAAACATTTCGTGAAATCTGGATAGGCTGTGTCTACCTATTCGACAAGATGAGAGGCAAAGAGCCTAAACCAGATTTTGGAGCAAGGAGGTCCGCCCATTACGAGGTCGCATTTGGCAGATCGCGAGTGCTTCAAGGTCAAAGTTCCTTACTTCTGCATGGAACGAAACACGGCGATAAAGAGGCAAAGCAAAGTATCCCAGTGCTCCCGGCTGTGGAAATCGAAGTTGAAAGGGATGTCTCGGTGGAAGTAGAAGGTCATAGGCAGTTCCTTGGTTTGAGTAGACACGACCTGTATGGTGTGCACCCAGACCGGGAGAAAAGCGATGGTCTGGAAGATGAGATCAATCATGAATTACAGAGGTTGGGTTATCCGAAATGTGCGCCCTTCATACACTTTTGATTCCTCGCAATTAAAACAACAAACAGTGACGATCGAACTCGACCCTCTTGCAGAGTCCAAGGTTCCGATACCAAACAGACTACCATGGTGGCGTACTCTGTACCATCGCCTCTCTCAATCTGGCCAGGAAATAGACACAGTAGAGTGCGAGAGCTTCATCCCACGCAGACTGTCCAGGTTTTCTCGACGAATCCAGAGTTATCCCCGGTGGACCGATACTATGAGGGCACAAGATATAAACATCGACGATGATCTTCCACCCATCAGTTTACTCCTTCCTCCCCCTAAAGCTTCTCCACAACGAAACCCGACTGGTTCTGGACCAGGATCAGGACACACACTAGGACAGGATCTGGATCGCCGTCACGGATTTGATGATCGTCAGCAGGCACACCGCGCTTATGCACAAGCTTACCCCCCACCTTTGCGAGACGTAATGATCGACCTTTCTTATTCAAGCTTGAACGTCGACGATAGCCATAGTAATGTCACAAGAGCCGAACCATTCAACCATCACCATCATTTCACACAACCCAACCATGACCACAGCCGCAACTCCCACATCGGTAACCACGATCATCATCAGCCCCTCCCTCCGTGTTCGAGGAGTCTACAACAACCGCAACACGGTCAGGTCCAATCACAGGGTCAAGCACCGACACTCGCACCCGACCTACCTCGATCTGCATCCAGCACCCTCCCTCCTGCTCCTCGTGGCGCTCTAGTGTTCCCAGCTTTCCCAGCTACTCTGATTCTTCCCACTTCCCAACATGAAACTGAACTTGAATTCGACCCGTGGCAAGAACACTCACCCCTCGTATACCACCCTGCCTCAGAAATTAGTCCTGTGCACAACTATAACCATCACCATCACCATTCCGATCGCGATCGGCCTCCGCCCACTGTGCCGCCAAAGGACAAGGACAACTCTTTCGATCTTGCCAGTTCTACCCATCGGGGATCAATACACCAGCGTGAACCAGCGTTGGCTCTAAATAATTCCCCCTCCCCTCTGGTCGGGATATGAACAGACATTTATGAATTTCTTCAACGGCCTTTTTTTCTGTTTTATTGATCCAGATACAATTTATTTATGAAAATCCTTAAAAGAAATTTCTAGACCGGGCCGGTCTGTCTATGGCTTTTTTTGGTCAGGCGGCAACCTTGAGGCAACTCAATTCTTCCAAAAGCTGGGGAACCTTCTTGACTCTACTGAGCCGCAATGCAGTCACACCAAGATAGACTTGTATAGACTTCGGTGAAACACACTGATTCAATGGTGCCTTTGAACAGAGGCGATAAGTGGGTTATCATTCACAAGAGATAGAAAGTACTCCGAAATTTTTTCTTGCGTTCTGTTTTGAAGAAATCGATCTGGATAGCTGCGTATTCGTTCAGGAGCGGCTGGTCATTTTTCAGGGATTCAGTCGGGGTGATCTGCATTCTGGGCCACACCAGTCGAGGGTGCTACCTTGGGTTTCGGTTTCACCGAGGTGTCGAGTTGGATCCTGTCTGGATGACCTGTGCCGGATGCTCAAAGTCCAACTGAAACCCCACAAATGTCAGTGGGTGATCTTTGAGGAGAGGCAGGAGTTGAAGTCGGTTGTGAAACGATAGAAGAAAATGACGACGCCATTGGAAAAAGTTGTTCTGTGGACAATAGTACGCCGGCGGCACCTCCAGACACCTTGTACGCCATTCTGAAGGAGGTTGGCAGAGACTCGGAACACAAGCTTGGCACTTCGGGCATCGCTGCTACTGCCTGGTCCAGGGGATTCTGGACCTGGTTCGCCGTCCTCCTTGGCTTTGGCAGTGCACTATCGTGCCCTTATGCCTGACTGTGACGACTGTTTGCGAGTACGGTCTCGCCTTTCTGGGGTCTCATGTAGGAAACGTACACAGATGAAGAGGATGATTGATGACGTGCGACGTGAATATGTACCGTCTTCATCCCGCGGAAGGGAATCTTTTTTGAATATCAAATTCCGGGTTCCATAGACTAGTATGGGTTTAACGGCGAATGGTGCGCACCACTTGCTTGTGAGTCCCAGTCGGTCAGGTCTCCCCTTCCAATTTTTCAAATGCATTCTATCTATCTCGACTCCGATTCGTCACTTTTCTTTATTTGTTAAATCCAACACGTATTCAGGCCTAGATGCGATGGGAACTCGTCCAAGTAAGCTGCTTCACCTGTGTCCCAAGCATGATTATGGTTTACATCTTACCAGACTGCTCTTGTTGCCTCACTCTTTTATCCGAATTCTCTAAGTTCTTTGAGGCTTTTATGTAAGTGTCTTTGACATCATGGAAATGAATTTTCTCTATAACTGAAATGCTATACATATTCACCGCTTGAAGCTCCCTTCACACACTTACACCGAATGTCAAGCTCCGAAACCAACGTGGCGATATCATCTTGAACGTCATGCGGTATATCAATACCAGGAAGGGCGTAAACTTCAGCCCTGGTAAGACGTGAGGACACATAATGCCAGCGCTCAGACAACATCTTGACAAGGAGGCGACTATGGCAATGCACTGGGCCTCGATATTCAAGCGACGTCAACCTCGGCAAGAGATATGATAACCCTTGCTGCGGTAGGCAGAGTCGGGAGACTAACTTGTCCGAAAAGCCAATGGATGGGCCACTGGGAAAGGAGAATGCGAAGATGGGTTAATGAAGGGATTGTTTCTAGAGACTAGAAAAGCGAATAGTATCCCGACAAGTTCTTCGATGGTGAGTTTCTCCAAATGGCACGATGAGCGTAGGACGAGTGAAGAAGTACCGTCTAAATGAAGGGACTTAAGATCATCTGGTTACGGCGGGCACTCAAATCGTGAAGTTTGGGAAGGTTGACGTCGAGAACTCTTATACAACCATCCTCTGTAGAAACGACATCAAGAATCTCCAGGTTAGAGTGAAATAATAGAAATTCTAAATACCTAGACGGAGCAATTTTGAGGCAACACTCTTTTAAGTGCATTTGAGACGCAGGAGCTCGAAGCATCCTGAGACGGCTAAAAAAAAATCCTTTGAAGCGCTGGAGTTGTCCCCAAGGCAAGACCGCACAGGTAAGATGTTGAGTCGACATGTTGTTGACATGGACAAGTCTAGGGATAAACTCCCAGTTTGCAACTTGCAACATCGAATTTACGGAATTGTGCACGGCGAACACTCGTGACATACGGCCACTGTCTACGCCTCAATACAATTCTGAGGCAAAATAAGGAGTGAAGAAAGCGTGGAATGCTTCAGCGTCAGTATTGGCAACAATTGGCAAAAATTGGCACCAGTGAAGGTCGTACTGGAGAAGAATTGACCAACACTCTTTACTTCGTTAATAGTTCCCCATTCCTCATTCCAATAGGCCATGTCCGTTCGACCGGTTCCAGCAGCTGTCTCCATCACCGTATTCCACTTCGGCTTAACTGAGGCGGCACCGGAGAAATATGCGAAGAGATAATCTTGGTATACCGCCTCAACACTGCCGAAAATACGCTGAGGAACTGATTCTAGAAGAAAGCGTCCGAAAAGGTTCGCGAACTCTTTAAAGTTGCCATCGGTCATGGCACGAAATAAGTTGACACTGGGGCTTTGGTCATACGACAGTTAAAATCCTTCTTGATCCATCCACAGAACTGAGATGTGATTTCGGCATTTGGAATGCGAACGGAGACGGAAACTCGGGACTGTGCTTCAATCAGCAGCATAATACAGTAAAATTATGGGGCATGAAATTTTACCACAATCGTCAAAATATCCTGCAACTTAAGTACATCAACGTTCAGAGTTGTTCTTTTGACACAGTCAGACATGCTTTGAATAGTGGAAAATATCATGACTCACGAAGCATATGATAGGACTGCATCGTAATTTCATCACCGTCGAGAAGGGTTTGGCATTGAGAAGTTATCATCGTAGCAACTCCGCAATGCGACAAGGTCAGTATCACGTGGCGGTAAATTGGACAAGTACCAGATTGGACCCAATGTGGTGCATTGAAAATTGAAAAGGGGTTGAAAAGTTTTTTACCGCCCATCGTGGAATAACCATTTTTCCAGGTCTTTGAATTTGAAGGGAAGCTCCTATGGAATATGAGCATCCATTGTCATCCATGGGATCCATTGAGTGTGCGTGCCATTCGTTTACACTGTCGGTTATACAATGCTCTGATTTCCTCCTCCGTGAACATACAAACGGTGGAGTACCGGACTGACTGACCCAAAGGGAACACCTGGAAGGAAATGTCATTCATAGCAATCTGCAAAAGTTGAAGAAGTAAAACCTTGATGTTGTTCAATGAACTTCAATCCTGAAAGCCAGCCACCCTTGGCAACATGTAAGATCCCAACGAGCATCCCCTAAGATGTTTTTTATTCAACAATTTCCAGTTAACAGGACATCGAGTCGAGACACGACTTGAGAAGACCTTGCGGAAAAATAGATTTGCCTGTGAAGGGAATAAGATCAGACTTGGGCTCCGACATACCTCGGTAAAATACGGATATTGCGCAGCGTACGACACTGGGGAGTCGTACTCCTTCATGAGAACAATGACTGGTCTCTTATGCAGCAAATAAACAATGTTATGATTGTTTGGACATCGCCCCCACACTTCCACAGAATAAGATCTTTGATGGGGGGCACCGTAGACTCAATACCGGCGTGAATGACTCGCTTCAAATCGTCGACAAAGGCGGAGCGACCTTGAAAACCTGACGATCACCTTGGATGAGACGTTGACTGTGTAACCGTGACGAGCCGTCACCTGTGACAGAACTGTGACAGACTTGAAGGATCCTTTCCTTTCACCTAAGTTTTAACAATTCATTTCCAAGGACCCAGAATTCTAGAATCTAAACGTAATCGGCGTCTAACAAGCGCCACAATCCAGAAAGCAAGAAATACATCACGGATAAAGAATGAGGCTACAAGAGCAATCTAGTAAGATATAAACCGTAATCATCATGTATGGGGCTACAAAGGGGGCAGAAAAAGTACTAGTATACAACCAGCTACGCATAATAACTCTATAACAATGTCAAACTTGAAACAAAATAAACGTCGGAACCGATATGTAATGTTTTTGGGGTGCATAGGTTTTGAAATTTTAAAAGGAGCTGATAGCGATGGTGGAAGAAACAAAAGAGAAACAGATAGAAAAGGAAGGGATAAAAATACCAATAATTCACCTCCTCTATTCACCTTATTCACCTCAACCTCACAAGCCCAAGCTTACCCCTCTCAAGACGTACAACGTGGTCCTCCTCAAGTGGTTCCAGTTCAAGATTATGAATTGCATATTCAGCGTGAACAACCCTCCGCGCGTTGATTTTGTCCAGGACCCTTCGTGTCTCCTTGACCTTTTCGCAATCCGAATCGGAAGAATGGTTGGAATCCGATTCCGATTCCGAGTCTGATTCACCACTGCTGTCTACTCCCTCCTCGTCAGCATCCCCAACACGGAGGAGTTCGAAGACGGTGGGATCGACGACAGGCCCAGAAGCATCCAACAGCTCCTTCGCAATCTGGCCTGACAGCGCAAGTCGTTCATGTTCTTCAGGTGTGGTCGGATTAAAGAGCTTAACACAGAAATCCAACGATTTCTGCAATTCCGTTTCAGAAAGACGAGCACCCATATCCGATGCTCCCTGTATCACTGGCGAAGAGGGGTGGTGTCAGTGGCCGGGTCAAAGGGGTGCAAGGAAACGATGCGGCTTACCAGGGCGCAAGAAGTTGAATGCACGATCATAGTTATCTTCGTCGATGTCAGAGAGGATATCAGCACTTTGTGATCTAATCTGTTTATAGGCGCTTAGGACAACAATCTGGAATCTGCACACAAAACCGTCAGAGGAGAAAGAAATTATAGCAAAGGTCCCTACCGAGTATAACTCGTCGCCACACGCTGGGTGTGCCACTTCGCTGCAAGAGCTTCAGAACAGTCATGCCGAATTGAAGCACAAATTGTAGCTGCAGCTGAGAGCGCGGAAGTCATCGCAAGATGTACGCCGCTCGAAAAGAACGGGTCGATGAAAGCTAGAAAGCAATTAATCAGTAAAAAAACCAGAGAGGGGGAGGACCTACCCCCGGCATCACCCACTATTCGATATTTATTCCCCGCATAGGAAGGGGCAGAGTAGCTGAAATCACTTGCACTTCTGATACCGCCCTTTTCGGGTGCTAATCTCCCGTGTTCGGTGATTAGCTTGAGCACACCAGGGGCATAGGAGAGATTGGAGAGGTAGCGATGGACCAATACCGAGTCTGCCGAAGACGCGAAGCGCGAGACGGGTGAAGGGGGTGGCAACGGTGGACCTGGCTGGTTCTTGATCTGGAAGGCCTTTTCGTTCATGACGATACCGATTGATGTGGTTCCATCATGCAGGGGTATGAACCAAGCCCAACCAGATTTGTCTATATAAGAAGTTGGTGTTTGTTCGTTGAGAGGACCGAGTAAACTTGCCTGTTAATGCCTCGAACCACGGCGCGCCGTGCCTCGGTGTTCCAAGACCGTAAACGCCTACGTCGCGCCAATAACCCCAGATAGCGATGTTCTTTAGGGATGCGTTGAAATGCCTGTCTTTAAAATAGCGGGTAGAGAGAATTCCTGAACGTCCGGTGGCGTCGATTAAATAGTCAAAGGTGGTAACACCCTGAATGGACGTGGGTGGACCTGGGTCAGTGAGAGAAGAAGGGAGGAAATTTGAAAACCTGAATGCAGTGGGAGAAGCGGGGGGCGAAGGGGGCGGCGGAGGGGGAGTGTGGATCCATTTGACGGAGACGGGGGAGGTCGGATCCGCGGGAGAAAAGGCGACAGATTCGACCCTCGTTTGTTCGTAGACTGATGCTCCTGTTGAGCGAGCATGGCTCAGAAGCATGTGATCGAATTCTGAACGGACCTTTTGTTTCTTTTGTTGGGCACGTCATGGGATGCATAGAAATCGGTGACGTACCACATTCCAAGCGCAGTTGTCGAGTCCCAAAGCGACAAAGTCGGTGTCTAGCCACAAATGGTCAGCGACAAGGGATATATGCTCGGGGAGAGGATACGGACACCCTTCCCGTTTGAACTGCTTGAATTTGATGGCTGATCCTGGCTGCGGGGGGTATGAGGGCAGACGATGAGTAGGGTGCCAGTGCATACCTTGCGGATGAAGCCGTGGTTTTTTATCTTGTCTTCCGCGCCGATGAAGCGCAGAAAATGGCGGACAGACGGGATGAGGCTCTCGCCGACATGGTAGCGAGGAAACTTGGACTGCTCGAGCAGGGTGACCTGGATGCCCTCCCTGGCGAGGGCGGCGGCGGCGTATGAGCCGGCAGGACCACCGCCGATGATGAGGACCTGTGTGTGCTGTGGGGATGTGGGTGAGAGATACGACGACGGGGCAGACGACTTACGGGCGGAGGGCGAGAAGTGGAAGCCATGTGCACGGAGGGAAGAGGGGAGCGAATTTATAAGGAAAACATGAATGGAATCTGAAAAGGAAGGCGGCCTTCCTGATCAAGAAGAGCACGTGTGTTTCCAGAACAAACTCGCCGCGGACTATGCGACAGTTTCTGTCAAAGCTCGTCACATTCGCGTGACTGATCGCGTTGTAACATGGACCAGGACACCCACCGCATTATCCATTTCCTCCAGTCTGACCCCCCCGGTCCGCCCCCCGTCGCCATCCTCGTCTATGCCATCCACGCCATCCTCCAGCCCACACCCCACTACCCCCAGCTCCACGACCTCATCCGCCTCCTCACCATGGTCGAGTTCTGGCGTAGCCGCGCCATGTCCGTCGTCTCCGCCGCCCTCGTCTGGCAGGCATACTACTCCCACACCCCACACCAAGACCCCTCCATCCTCCTCCTCACACGCCACGAGGAGCTCTTCCTCAGACACCACGACAAGAGCAACGCCACCTGGCGCAAGATATTCATCAAAATCATCGCCACCTGCATCTCCACCCACCTCCTCCGCCTCTGGCTTCGTCTCGATACCGACTCCCACGTCTTGTTCTGGGCCTACTGGAACGAGTACTTCAAGGCTCTCGAGAATCCCTCCTTCCCAAACAGTCAACATCAAGAGAATCACGTCTTGGCACATCCTGTACAGCCTTTTCATCACCGGCTTTCAATAAGTGACATTGATCAGCTTCTCGCTTCACTCCATCCCCTCGTAAATTATATCCGTTCATCTTTCGAGCCTGAGGATCAGTAAGTGCTCTCCATCAAACCTACTTGTCACTCACACACCCCTTCAGACATTCTCACGACGAACCAGACCCTTCTCCAACCCTTGACGACGCATACATCGACCTCATCACTGACTACCTCAAATATGTCCCTCCCTTCCTTACCGACGTACATAACCTCTTTCCCGAGAAACTCCCATTACCATGGTAGAATTATACAAATCATAATAATCCATACTTTTTTAATCCCACTGTATTCTCCGCGCATACTCCCGAACCCTCGAAACAACCCTGTCCTCAATCTCTTCCCCGACTCCAGTAGCAACCTTGAGTATAATTTCATTCAACCCCATCGATCCTAAAATATCAACGTGGTCGCTCGTGTTCGCCCCTCCGCGTGGTATACTCGCCATGGGCATATGAGGCAACTGAAATGCATAAAATTCAAAGAGCAACAAAGAAAATCAATCTCATCGATCCTCACCTCAACAGTAACAACCTTAATACCAGCAGGATTCCATCTCCTCCCCTTCTTCCACCCCTCAACACACATCGCCCCCAAACTCAAAAGACTAACAGTCCCATCCCCTTCACCCATCTTCACCCCATTCTTCACGCGCGGAAGCGCGTTTTCGTTGGTGTACCCTGCGTCAATCCAACTCCGTCTAAAAACAGGTGGTGTTTCGAGTGGATTAGCCTGTGAATTTGGACATTCTGGACTTGACGAGGTGCAGATGGTATCCTCTGGACGGTCGTGGGTGTCATACTCGCCTTGTGCGTACCTACATATAAATCCCCTAATAAACTCTCGCCGTTGTCTCCATAGTGGAAAATCCTACCAATAAGACCTCTCGGTGTCCTTCCCATGTCCGTACACGCAATACATCTTCATAGACGGCGCATAAGGTAACCTTTCAACCCAAGTCAATTCAATTCAAAAGGTCAATTCCACAATTTAAAATAACCCAACCTGACTTCAAGCGGATTGCTCCACTTTCTAAAATCTCCATCGTTGCGCTTCAACTGATCCTCGTCCCGTTCAAAGCCATAAGAATAATTCGTCTCGAGCATTTTCTGTTCATCCGTCAATGCACGATTCACCTTTTTTAAAAAGAAAAATAAATTCACCCGGAAACTCCTAGGCGTCCGGTCCAATATCCACTTTGAAGCCTCCTGCGCAGTCATATTCCTATCCTTCTCGCTAACAGCAGCAGAATCCAACTCTTTCTCTCGAAATGCAATGAGCTCCCCGTGACTGTGCTTCTGCAGCGCCGCTCTGTCATGGCTCGAGGTTAGGTGTTCTTTGTAGTCGTCGTTTGAGTGATAGTCGTCTGGGGCGTGTGTGTTATTGCCCCAAATCGTGTCGCCTCCCTGTCAGACAAGGGGAGGAGTCAGCGACGGGTATTGGTGATGATAGATAAGGGGCAGATATACCTTTATCCATAAACTCGCACTACCAGCCCAGCTTCGAAAGAGCGACTGTCTCTCTTTGCGCGAGAAGAACTGTTCAAGTACTGCTTTTAAAGAAATAAATTCGTCTTTAATAGTACGTATAGTCAGAACAAGGGTTAATGAACCGAGGGACTGACCGTACGCCCCTACAGGATGGAGCTGCACCGTGTCTTTCATTTCACCCGAAAGGAATGCGGACATTGTTTTTGCCTAGATACGAACGCGTTAGAATTGACTCATTTGATTTTTGTCTGAGAAAGTGAATTACCACGCCCTATCACAATGCAATCGAGTCAATAATTACTTGAGAGAGGAGCTAACATACCAAATGAGTACCAGCAATCGAGATGTACGCTTCAATGTGGTTCTGCAAACATACAGATGTCATCATCAGTATTACTATTGTTAAGAGAAGTAGGTCATAAAATGAGGCAGAGAGGAAACTCACTTCGACCCAGTCGGATCCACCGCCACCGTGTTCGGGCGACTCGACCCATTTGAAGCTGTAGCATTAAGTATGTAGGTAGGCAGAGTGGATGCGATTTGGGGATGGGAGGGTTTCTTACAAGTACTGTTGTGTGTTGTAGTTGTAGTCCTCTGGTGAGCGATGGTGAGGGTGTGATTAACGGAGGAGAGGGACGTACGAGGAGAACCTTGGAAAGAAAAGGTAAGCGATCAGACTTGTGGAAGGAAAAAACGCACTGTGGACCCCATGGAATGTGCAGCTATTACTGTTTTCTTCTTGTGTCTCTTTCTATTGGAAAATACTCCAAGTAAGTATTGCAAAATTCAACGGGTCTCAAAGTATATGCGCACTTGAGACCTTCAATAGTATATTTAAGTTTCGAAAAGTATCCATCGCGTTCTTCAAGATTGTAAAGCGACAATCGCCAGTCATACGGTGCGAGATAAAGGTTGTTCGTGTCGTAGTTTACGACAGCTAAGTTTTCGATAATCTTCGACCTGCAGAATTGAAGAAATTTCTACAAAATTGTGGAGAGAGAAATAGAGGGTGGCCTCACCAAATCCAGTACCCTTGAAGCAATGAACTGGCAGCATCGATTCCCTCTGCAGCGCGTATTTTGACGCCTGGAGGGTCCAAGCCCGTCTCTGGATCGAGCATCATGGCATTTATCCATCTGTCTTTGTTGAACATTACCTGGGAGAGCATGTTGAACCCGCCCCAGAGCTTTTCTCTAAAAAAGGGACGGTATTCTGGTGTCGTGGACCACGACTCCAACGACTAGAGATGATAAGTCAACTAGATAATTCAAATTCAGCATCACGTAACATACCGTCGAAACGATACCAGGGATTAGCACAACAGGATATTCCGCGCTCAGCCCGCGCGATTTGATCGCTTCGCCCACTTCGAATTCTCTTCCGTCGTTGTTGAATTTCCAAAGTTCTGGGATGCTGTTTCTGAGGCGGGACCATTCTAGTTCTACGCGGGATAGGTCAGGAAGGGAGAGGTTTATGTCGTAATGATCTACTAGGGCGGATACGTGAGAATGGAGGTCGTGGATGTGGATGTCGTCGGAGACGATTGCGAATCCTATGAGGATCCCAACTTATGGAAAGGGTGGGTCAATCTAAGCGTGTTTAAAGAGCTTTGGAATAGAACTTGCAGAAAAGGCCAAGGGGAAAGAGAAAGCGTCTCCTTCGAACGATCGATGACTGGAAGTTGTTCACAATGTTAGTGGTGAGCGCGACACAACTGTTTTGCTGCACTTACAGGTTCGATTTGTTCTTTCAGTTCTTTGACTTCTAGCTCGAGTCTTTCCTTGGACCCGTCCGCGTTTATGAACTGGTCAGGTTGTGCTTTGTCTTTCTCTTTCTTCGGGTCCCTCCGCCGCAGAGTGGACGTCATTGTTTGACCAACAGCCTGACAACATCTCTTAAACGCGAGGCACTCAAAAGGCGTATTTGTCTCTGTTTGGCACGAGCCTTAGTTACCATAGTGCACGCACCTAACTTGTTAAAGTCCATTCCATTACTATCAATTGGCCAACGGGCAGTGCGTGTCCCCCAAACTGAACTGCGGCGCAGAGCGGCTCATCTCAAAAGGCATCAGGCAGGACTCCTGGGAGCTTGCCCACCGTGAACGGTGACACAGACTTACCACCTCGAACAAAACCATCATTTCAAACGAGTGATGACAGAGGATTTTCTCCGACTCGTGTCACAAGCGAACCCTGCTGCCCGGCCACCATGGCCACGGCAGCAACAATACCAGCCCGCGAACAATTATCCCGATCGTTCAGACGCGCTAATGGATCCCTTCTTCGATGATCACGACGACGATGAGAATATCCCCGACTCGGCTTTTGGTCCTATTCCCGTTCAGGGTCCAATGCAATCGCAAGAAAGCCAGCTTCCGCTTTCACGGGGTGCAGCACCTCCAGCAGGAGGAGGGTTGGGGTCTGAGGCGTCGCAGTCTCAAGAGTTGCCACCAGTGTGGAATTTCGATGATGACGATTTAGTTTCTAGTAATTCGCAGACATTTCCTGGTTCTTCGAATTACCCCCCTCCTCATCCTCTTCAGAAACCGAAGACAGGGAGTCCCGTTTCACGCAAACACAAGTGGAAGTGGCCTTGGAGGAAGGAAAAGACGTTGGTGGGAGAGAGGATCATTGCGCTGAATAATAGCGCGGCTAATGGAGAGTTTTGTTCGAATCATGTTTCCACGAGCAAGTATAACCTTTTCACTTTTCTACCTAAATTCCTCTTTGGTAAGTGATATGCTCCCAATGCAAGTGTTTTCTGCTGATCACTTTGCAGAACAATTCTCGAAGTATGCGAATTTGTTCTTCCTCTTCACCGCATGTATTCAACAAATTCCTGGTGTATCTCCGACGAACCAATACACAACCATCGCCCCTCTTGCGTTTGTTATGCTGGTTTCGGCTTTAAAGGAAGTACAGGAGGATCTGGTGAGTTCTTATTCATTTTAGTTGTCCGTAAGTCTTGTGTCTCATTGAAAATAAAGAAACGACACCAATCTGACGGTGAACTGAACGCGAGAATGACCGAAGTTTTGGCTTCCCAAGGGACATTCGTAGAGAAGAAGTGGAAAGATATTCGAGTGGGAGATGTCGTGCGACTGCAGAGCAATGACTTTATTCCTGCTGACATGCTCCTGTTGAGCTCCAGCGAGCCGGAAGGACTATGCTACATTGAAACTTCGAACCTTGACGGGTGAGTAAATTCAGAACGATTTGTTGTTTCATGCAATCTGACTCGGAAACAGGGAGACTAATCTGAAAATCAAACAGGCCGCTACTTACACCTCAACTCTCACCAATCCCGCTCGTGTTGCCTCACTCCATGGATCCCTACGTTCAGAACAACCGAATAATTCGCTATATACCTACGAAGGCACTCTTGATTTGGTGACCGATGGAGGAATTCCGAAACAGATTCCACTGGGTCCTGATCAAGTATTATTGCGGGGCGCACAAGTACGGAACACACCGTGGTTGTATGGTCTCACAGTCTTTACTGGTCACGAAACAAAACTAATGCGGAACGCAACGTGTGTCGTTTTATTTTGTTCTACACCAATGTTACCTTCTGATGTTTGGTCTAGCGCTGCGCCTATCAAACGAACAGCTGTTGAACGACAAGTCAATGTGCAGATCGTGTTCCTTTTTATCCTCCTCCTCGTTCTGTCCATTGGTTCTACAGTTGGAAGTAGTATTCGAACGTGGTTTTTCTCAAACGAGCAATGGTACCTCTTCCAAGCTTCGTCTCTCACAGGACGGGCCAAACAATTCGTCGAGGACATCCTAACATTCATCATCTTGTACAACAACCTGATACCCATTTCCCTCATTGTGACGATGGAGATTGTCAAGTTTCAACAAGCCCAACTGATCAATTCCGACCTTGACATGTATTACGCAAAGACGGATACACCCGCACTCTGCCGCACGTCGTCTCTCGTCGAAGAACTCGGGCAGATTGAATACGTCTTCAGCGACAAGACTGGTACTCTAACTTGCAACGAGATGGAGTTCCGGTGTTGCAGCATAGCTGGTACTGCGTTTTCCGAAGAGGTCGATGAAGCCAAACGGGAAGGCGAAGATGGAAAACCAGGATGGAAAACCTTCAAGGAGCTTCAAAGGATTCTTGAGGGTGATGGGAATCCTTTTGAGCCAGCTCCTGCCCAACCTGTCTTTGGCGACCGAGAAAGGGAGGTTATCCGAGAATTCCTTACTTTGTTGGCTGTCTGTCATACCGTCATTCCTGAAGTTAAGGATGGGAAGATGGTTTACCAAGCTTCAAGTCCAGATGAGGCAGCTCTTGTCAGCGGAGCTGAGTTGCTCGGTTTCCAATTCCATGTATGCAGTTTAAATCTCCTTTTCGCTTCCTAACTAAACCCCCTGCAGACAAGGAAACCCAAATCGATCTTTGTCAACATTTTTGGACAACAACAAGAATTCGAGGTATTGAACGTTTGCGAGTTCAACTCTACGCGGAAGCGAATGTCGACGGTTGTAAGGGGTCCAGATGGTAAAATCAAGATCTACACCAAGGGCGCTGATACCGTTATTCTGGAGCGGTTGAGCAAGAACCAGCCGTACACAGAAGTTACGCTTGCTCACCTTGAGGTAAGTTGTTAGGCGTTCGGTTCTCAGACTTGGCTTGCTGACAAGCGGGACGCGTTGCGTTGCTTGTGTATTTAGGATTATGCAACAGATGGCCTTCGAACGCTATGCATCGCATTCCGAGACATTCCTGAGGAAGAATATAAGCAATGGGCCCAAATTTACGATCAGGCTGCGAGTACTGTTAACGGTCGTGGAGAAGCCCTAGATCAAGCTGCGGAATTAATTGAGAAAGATCTTTTCTTGCTTGGCGCAACTGCGATAGAGGATAAACTTCAGGATGGTGTTCCGGACACTATACATACGTTGCAGATGGCTGGAGTCAAGGTTTGGGTTCTGACTGGGGATAGGCAAGAGACTGCTATCAATATTGGCATGTCTTGTCGATTGATATCGGAGTCTATGAATATGGTGACTTCTTATTTTCCTTATTTTCTTCCGTTGTATTTTTGACTTTTACTCCTTTGAAGGTTATTGTAAATGAAGAAACCGCTCAAAACACTCAAGAATTCCTGACAAAACGGTTGACAGCCATTAAGAGTCAACGAAGTACAGGCGAATTGGAAGACCTTGCACTTATCATCGGTAAGTTTTGCAGGATTGCTTTATATTGTCACGCTAAGTACAAGGATTTAGATGGTAAAAGTCTCACTTTTGCTTTGCAGAAGGAGATGTCCAAAATTTTCCTTGAGCTGGCCGTCATGTGCAAGGCCGTCATCTGCTGTAAGCAGATACCTCCTGTATGCGCCAAGAAAATTCATTCTCTGTTTCTCAGGTCGTGTGTCCCCTCTTCAAAAAGCTCTTGTCGTCAAACTTGTGAAAAAGAACACCAAAGCACTCCTTCTCGCCATAGGAGACGGCGCCAACGACGTGAGTATGATCCAAGCCGCGCACGTCGGTGTTGGGATTTCTGGTGTCGAGGTTAGTGGCCATCGTTTGTTTGCCCTTGGGCTTTTTTACTGATTTCTTTCTTTCTAGGGTTTGCAAGCTGCAAGATCGGCTGATGTTGCTATTTCCCAATTTCGGTTTCTAAAGAAACTTTTGTTGGTTCATGGCGCGTGGAGTTACCGCCGACTCTCGAAACTTATCCTTTGTATGCTCGTCTTGATTTATGCCAATGCCCCCTTCTCATCGTTTCCACATAGACTCTTTCTACAAAAATATCGTTCTTTATATGACACAGTTTTGGGTGAGTGATTTGTGTCTGTTCATTCTTTGCTACCATTCTGATCCCACAAATTCTCCAGTATTCTTTCTTCAACAATTTCTCGGGACAGATTGCCTACGAATCATGGACCCTGTCACTCTATAACGTTCTTTTCACCGTTTTGCCGCCTCTTGTCATCGGCATTTTTGATCAATTTGTCTATGCAAGATTTTTGGATCGGTACCCTCAATTGTATACACTTGGTCAGAAAAATGAATTCTTCACCAAGACTTCGTTTTGGCTGTGGGTAACCAATGCCCTGTATCACAGCGTGGTATGTTATGGCAATCCCTTAAACAAACCGATCTGATCGAATGCCCCCTTCTTCAGCTATGTTTTGGTTTCTCCATAATCCTGTTCTGGGGTGACCTCAAGCTCTCTAACGGGCTGGACTCTGGACATTGGTTTTGGGGAACTACGTTGTATCTTGTAGTCCTTCTGACTGTGCTTGGCAAGGCAGCACTCATCTCCGAGTATGTTCCAACTCGTTTATGCTTCGTTTTCTAATCAGATGGCTACTTTTAGCCTCTGGACAAAATACACAGTTGCAGGTATGCCCCATGGATCGCAGTTCAGGATCCATCTGATAGTTTTTTTCATGTAGCCATTCCGGGTTCTTTCATATTTACCATGCTGTTTCTTCCACTATATGCTGTCGTTGCTCCTGCTATCGGATTTTCGACTGAATATTCCGGAATCGTTCCTCGTCTTTGGTCAAACAGTGTTTTCTATTTCGCCCTTATCTTAATTCCTCTCGTGTGTCTCGTCCGTGATTTTGCCTGGAAATAGTAAGCTTTTGATAGAATCACCCCTTTGTTGCTGACTTATTTCCTCCCGCAGTTACAGACGAACATACATGCCATCATCTTATCACATTGTTCAAGAGCTACAAAAGTATAATATCCCCGACTATAGACCCCGACAAGAGCAGTGCGTTTTATTTTCCGACATTGGTCCTTGATTCTTCATTAAAAATGAATCGTTTCAGATTCCAGAAGGCGATTAAGAAGGTTCGTGCGACACAACGAATGCGACGAAACCGTGGTTTCGCATTCTCCCAAACTGAGAACTCGAAACAAGATCAAGCGAAGCTTATTCGAGCATACGATACGTCGAACTCGAGTGCTCGACCCTCGGGTTACTAGAACTTGTAGATACCCAAATTTACTTCATGACAATTGTATTATATTGCACAATGCTTTATTACCTTTATAGTGGCCCCTGCATGCGCTTGTACCTCGGGCCTCGGTCGGTTCCCGAGTACATAAATCTTTACGTACACGCCCATATGCTCATCATCATTCATTGGGCCGCCGAGTAAGGGCACCTTGCGACGTGACTCCTGACTAGTCTCCTGAGCAAATCGAGACGGGGATCGTAGTTGGTTCGCCATAAATTAAAGTAAGTAACGTCTAACATCCTCATCTCGAGGTCTGTACTGCAACGAATTAGTTTCAAGTGGCACGCGGCACGGTCGCCGGCTGAGCTGCGATCTAACCTGATCCGGTGTAACTTGGCACAGGCAACGGTTGTTGACAACAACGCAGCAACGCGACAGTTTATAAAAAGGAGGCTTTCTTCTTTTGCTTTCTCGTCAACCTCCTTGCGAGGGCGGGGTTCTCTCTGGCTTTTTTTCCTGATCCTCGATCCGTCTTTTCCCTAGAATTGTATATCTGTCAAGCGGCCGGCACGCAAGGTTTCTTAATTAATGTCATTGAAAGCAGAACTCGACACTTGGGCTGCTGCCCTGCTGGCTTACGATGAAGAAGATTTTGAGAGGGCCCTAGAGCTTTTTGCTGTATGTCCTCTCTCCGCTTTCATAAACCCCGTTGATTTATTTTGATATAGCAAATCGCAGACCATTCTAAAATACTCTGCAATATGGGTTTAATCTACGCCACAATGGGAGAGCACCAAGCTGCTGTGGAACGCTTCGAGGAGGCTACTAAACTGGATCAATATCTTGCCGTCGGGTACGCTCTGGTGGATTTTTGTCAACATGTGGGATGGGTATTAACGGGTTGACAAAAGGTATTTTCAGTGTGGAGTATCCAATTTCCTACTCGCAAACTACGATTTGGCATACAAGGACTTTGATGAAGCCCTGTTGTACCTTCGAGGGAATCAAGTGATGTACGCCTCATGACTTTCCCCTTCCCGCGCGTTAATCTGATAAATGTACCAGTAATTATGAGCAATTGGGCCTCAGATTCAGGTTATATTCAGCCGAAGTTCTTTTCAACAAGGGCCTGTCGTTGATCTATATGGGTCAAATCCAACAAGGCCTCGCAGACATGGAGGAAGGTCGCAAAGAGAAGGCCACGGAGGAGCATAACGTTATTGACGATGCGATCTCAGACCGCGGTGAAGGCTACACTGTTTTTAGCATTGTAAGAATTTTTTATACTCATCGATGACCATTCTCATTTCCAAACAGCCTGTCGGAGTTCTTTACAGACCGTCTGAAAAGAAGCTCAAAAATTCCTTGACAAAGGACTACCTAGGGAAAGCGGTAACCAAAAGACCCTTGACATGTAGTTCATTTATTAATCGTCTTCTGTAGATCCTCGTTGCAACTAGTGATCCTACGGACAGTGGCACGGACTTTTCTGGGGCTGCACGGCTGAAGCAGGGAATATCACCTTCGGGCATATACTTGGACCGACCAGAGTTACCATTGAAGGACACATCGCCGCTGCCGCGCAGTGCCACAGTTGCAACTTCGACTCCATCGTGGAGTGAGTCTGCCACAATATAGACACTGTTCTTCATGTTGATATTCTCTTGTAGAAGCTGAAGGACCCAGATCTGCTGGCGTGGAAACCTCTTTGTTTAGGAGCAAAACTCAAATCCCTACTGCCCGAGCGTCGCCTAACGCTACTCCAGGCCCTCCAGGTGTGCAAGCTCGTGGCTTGAGGAGGCTCAGCACTGCGGTCGTCATTGGTGCCCCTGTCCTGCCTCCCAAAGGTAGTTCTTTTTGATCATTTGTCATTAACTCTCCACTGAATTTGGTTCTCGTGATCAAGAGTCCCCCATCACGGAATTCTATACAGAGTATGCCAGCAGGGAAATTTCACCAGTAGAACCAGGCCGTTCTGCATCTGATTCGGGAAGTGCTGACCGCGTATGGCCTCGAAAAAATGGCCTGAGCCGCTCTACTTCCCGTACTGGGCCGAATTCCCCGAGTAATGCAGTCGGCAGCTCGGTTGTCCGCAGAATAACCAAAAAGGCGTTGTCACCAAGAAGATATCAGAATCCCCAGAACGACGAAGACGTGAATGGCAGTGACAATGGTAACTACGACTTGACACTCATTCGCGTAAAGGTCAGAAAAACGGAGGGTTACAATGTATTGTTCTGATTGCCAAATCCTTTGCAGATTCACCATCAAGACGACGTTCGAGGCATGACCATGACCATTGACACTACATTTGCGGAATTCATGGCTAAAGTATGCTCCAAGTTCCAGAAGCAAGTAGGACAACTGGACCTCAAATTCACGGATGAGGATGGTGCCAAAATCACGCTTCGGGACGAATCCGATTTCGAAATGGCTGTCGAAACATCTCGCATGCAAGCCAAAGGCAGGTCCGAAGGTAAACTTGAACTGTATTGCCGTGAGGTGTAGTTGGTTTCGATTTTCCTTATCATTTGGGACGTTGCTTCTAGAATTGGCCCCTTGCATTTTATGGAGACATACATGTACTTATTTTCATAGCCTACCTTCTCATGATCACTATTTTGTACAAGTAATTTGATTCATCAACACAGCATGTCGAAGCTCCTCGAGAATTCGGATCTCAACACACGTTTCATTGTCAAATGATGAGACTCAGCGTGACCAACTATCACGGTCACAAATATATGTCACATGAATGCAAGCACGCAATAGCACACCATCGTCGGGGTTTCAATGCAGAGTATATTTGCAAGGTCGAACGCGTTTTCCTGGTTGCTTCCTGCTCACTGTTGTGTTCAAAGTTCCTCTGGTCCCATTTTCGCGTCGTTCGCGCTCTCAGGGCGTGTCTCTCATGTTGCAGACCCTTGCTTTGCTCTCTTTTACTTTATACCCGATTGAACCTCCGACTACGGCGATTAACCGTGGAGAATGTGGTGACCGCCCTGGACCAAATATTATCAGGCCACCTCGCAACCCAGTATTTCATCGGATCATGCCAGGGGCTTTCATTTCGTGATGAGCCGGCTGAGACCGTGGGCAAGGACCCGTTGGAGCTCGATTCGTCGTCTTTAGTCTTCGGACCTTTGTATTTGTGTCCTGTGACCCAGTCCTATAAATCCGTTTTGCACACCCCATTTTATTTCACCTAAGCTGGGACTCTTTACTCCTGCAATGGACCCACAGTTCGTTTCCCCATCGACTACCGCTGATTCTTCCAGGTGTGGTTCGCCTGATACTCGTGCAACCTCGCCATCTTGTTCTACAGAATGCATCCAGCAAACTTATCTGCCCGTCAACTTCATACGAATCCCCGGAAACTTGATTTCTTGTGAAGTTATCCACATGCTGTTTGAGAGGCATGCAATCTCCAACCGGATAGGGTTTATTGTTGAGAATGAAGTCGTCGACACCACCGCCTTTGTTGAAGAGCAATGGGAAACCCAGAAATTGCAACTCCCTGCAGTCAGCTATATGCTTTCTTCCTCTTATTGCCCTCCTGAACAGCTAGCCGTGGGTCGTCATGGGTCCAGTTAGCTTTGTCGCCGCTCACTCAATTTTAGGCTTGCCCGTCAACTGATCCCATTCAAGCTCATCATCTTTACTTATTTTCGCTCGCAGCCTTGCGAGCAATTCTTTCTATTTCAACGAATACGGGGGTTACTCTGCACATTCTCGAAAAGCCCACCTTCTCATATCCCCCTCTTCCGCACACTGTAGCTCATAGCCTCGTCCCTTCGGACGACCTCAAATCTGGAAATATTCCGACTATTGACGATTGGAAGAGGCTGTGGGCTACATGGGACCTCATCACTCTGAAAATGATTCCTCCCTCCCTGCTTCATCAGAAACCGATTGACCTTCGTCACAAATGTCTTTTCTACATCGGCCACATCCCAACGTGAGTGCAAGAGGTCTTGTTCGATTCTAACCGTCTAATTGCGCACAGGTTCCTTGATATGCTGATTTCCAAGGCCATTGGTGGCAACCCCAGTGAACCCAAGTACTTTTGGAGTATCTTCGAGGTATGCAGGTATTCTCATGTTCTCAAATCTGTTCATTCATTCCGTTTGGTTAGAGAGGCATCGACCCACATGTTGACAACCCAGACCACTGCCACAACCATTCCGACGTTCCAGAAAGAGACGAAGATTGGCCAACTCTCGACAATATTGTCCATTTCCGCGACAGAGTTCGCCAGCGTCTTCTGGCACTGTACGAAGACTTGGCAACGGGTAAGCGTACCTTGACGAGGGCCGTTGCACGAATGCTGTTCATGGCACACGAGCACGAAGGATTCCACAGCGAGGTCAGTAACAACTCTACTGGTTGATGACTTTCGACTTATTTTATGGCTTTTAGACACTTCTCTATATGCTTATTCAGAGGGGTGGCGCAGGCACACTTCCTCCAGCGGGATTTACCTCTCCTCCGTGGGGTACTCTTGCTTCGCAGTGGACTTATATTGCGGAGCCATTGTCACCCGCCGTTCTTATCCAAGGCCAAGTGGTTACTCTTGGTCATAACGACTCTGAAGCAGATGACTTTGATGCTGGTGGGAAACCCAACCTGGATGTTAAAGGTCATACCTTTGGTTGGGATAACGAGAGCCCTGTCCGCGCCGTTGCAGTAGGACCGTTTAGAGCGGAGTGGAGGTGCATAACAAATGGCGAATTTTTGCGATATTGGAATGAAATGGAGGGAATTGTCCCATTACCCGTTAGCTGGATTAGCGATGGCGATGAGATCAAGGTGAGCAAAAGATGGATAATGTTTGCGGCCCGTCCTCATGATTTCATTCTGCAGATTCGTACACTCTTCGGGCCCGTACCAATGGACGTTGCATATCATTGGCCGGTCCTGACGGCCTACGATGATCTCGTTGCCTACGCTGCGTCGAAAGGTGGACGACTTCCTACCGAGCCTGAACTCAGACTAATCTTGGATCTCTACGACGTTGGCTTCGAGGGTGGTGCTAACATTGGCTTCAGACATTGGCACCCTACTCCGTAAGTGTTTCAAAATGTCAAACTTACAATTCAGAGGTGCTGAATTAATGCATAGC
>Ga0307517_10002975_pt1 | contig 26771 bp, 29 predicted proteins | sample 23_EM_MG_FD_194515 | JGI IMG/M metagenome (GOLD analysis project Ga0307517, IMG submission 194515) | Populus trichocarpa ectomycorrhiza microbial communities from riparian zone in the Pacific Northwest, United States - 23_EM | ecosystem: Host-associated > Plants > Roots > Unclassified | place... | reverse complement strand
GGTCTCTCTCTGGAACACGCTTCTGTAGTGAAACGAGCTTGCTCCATCACATTCACTCTCACTCGACATATCATCTTGAAGGAATGGCAGCTAGCTGGGACACTAGACATCTTGGCCGGTCGCAACACTATTCTAAACACGAGCACTGGTGCTGGCAAAACAATGCTCATTGTCCTTCCTATGCTCCTCAAGCCAGGCTCCATCTCGGTTACGATTTCCCCTTTGAACTCAAAACCAGTAGGCAAGTGAACCGGTGCAGTTGATGGACCCTCGATGGACATGCAACACGGCCCACAATAGGACAGCCCTGGCGCGAGCTGGAAGCATTGGATCGTGAAAAAGTTCACGTCGTCGGCTCGGACTGCCTTGGCACCTCTTATCCTTGCGTTTGTCGACTGATCGTTGATACATGTGATGGCGAGGTCGGTAAAGTCGTCTTCTTTGAGCCCAAGCTGATCAATATAAATATTGTGAAGGACGGCGATGTTACCCTTGATCGAGTTCTCCTCAATAGTAGACACCCGCAGTGTAAATTGTTCCGTCTTGTGACCTTGATCGTGCTGAAGGTCTGGATGAGATTTGTAATGGAGAAATCCAGGTGCCCATCGAGCCAATGTTCCGATGACGTGGAGGGAGAGTTGGTATTGGATACTCCCCAGCTGGCTGAGTGAGGGTTGGCATCCTTGGCGAAGTGAAGATCCCGGCCCTCGGGGTCGCGTTTGAGCAACTCCTGGAGAGTCGTGTGGTTTCGACTACTGTACCCGACTGGATTTTCGACGGGGCGTCTTCACGGTGTTCGTAGAACGACGATATACTGATATTGATGTTATTGTAAGTGGCAAGACGGGTTGAACCTCCGCAAGGCATTTTGGAGAGAGTTTGGATATGATATGGTTGATGGAATCATAGGAGATGGAGAGACCGCAGCGTTGTAGCATGTGGAATCTCTGGCGAGAAGCACCGCTTGACCACCAGAAGCTCCCTAGCAGCGCCTGGAATTGCATCGCATAATGAGAGCGGTGATGCGCCATCAGAGAAACGATGACCGAAATAACCTATGCGACATTAGCTGGGAAAGGAGTGGCGAGGGATGATACTTACGACCATCGGGTCCTTCTTCCCTTTATTCCTTGCACGCCCCGTCTGAACACCTACACACAGGAGTTCACACAGAGTGGGAGCTTTCTCCTGCCAGAAAACGACCACGCTTCAACGAAATCCGGCGTGATCTCGGTCGTCTTCATGGTGAAAGCGCCCTTGACTTTCCGCATCTCGCGGTCAACAGTCTTGCACGCAAGACTCAGAGTCCACTTCCGTAGGATCTCTCGGCCTGGCTTGTGTCGGTCAATGCTGGCGAGTGTAGACTATAGCTCGTCGATACGACGAACAGCAGGGACTTCGGTCAATTCCAAGATGTGGGATAAGAGATCCTTAACAGAAACTCGCTTTTCCTGCATGTAATCGAGGACGTCTCGACTTTATGAGCGAGCAAAACGGTGGATTGCATGTTTAGTGAGTGTATCGATGGCGGGTACAGGGTGCGTGATGTGACCGAGATCACATGACATGTTTTACTGAAGGGGGGCCGTGTCCAAATCGACCAGTCCCTAACACGCACAAAGTGATCAAGTGTTCGGGACTGGTTACCAGTCTAGGTATGCCCTTCCATCAAGTGCTGGGCGACCCTGGCGTGTTCTCTTGCATATATATAGGGAGGTAAGCCGACTGATCCTACGACGCCTTTTGCCATTCGTCCGGTTTGGGACATGGGAGAGGGGTTGCAAGGGGGCCGCAGTCGGCATCCTTATGTTCAGGCACATGCCAGAGGGTTTGGCGGCCAGCCGCACAGGGGGTTGACATTAGTATCGTAATTCGGCCTTCCTAAACAACCTTCCGTCAGACCATGTGCTCGGGGGTTTCTCGTGTCTACCGACTTGGATGATCAGGAGGCAGTACGCCCGCCTTCGATGTTTGGACACATCGAGCTGTGATAGAGACCCGTTTCCACTGAAATTTTGGCGGGACGGATCCAGAATGCACTTTCCCGTGGTCGGTGATGGCGAGACACAATACACACGGCTGGGTGAGAATAGAGCCGATTCTGCACGATCGCGGGACAGAACAGAAATCTCCAGGGAGATTTAAGTTTTGGGATCCCCGAACCGCCCCGTCCGAAAATCCAGGGCTGAAATGTTGACGGTGAGCCGACGAATAAACGCTATGGGTGCTCTAGACAATTGTTGAGACGCATCGACGACAGTCGTTTATTTTTGCGAATGGCAAGGATGAGTGAAAGGATGCAGTTCGCGCACCGCGGGGATTGAAAGTGACGGCAAATAAGTACCCGCGGTTTCCACTCTGGGAACAACTCAACAGCGTCGTGACAAGAACGCGTGACTGCGTGACGAAAGGATGTATGCGGCCATTGTTAGGATACAGGATGTCAATGGCGAGGACGGGGGTGAGAAATGCGGCTGAAAGCAAAGTGTGAGCAACCTATCATGCATCAGAAATCATTCATCTTCACCATCGCTGTTGTTCACTCGCTGCACGTTCTTTACGCCCAGGGACTCTACTATACCCCCGAATCCACCCTCAAGTTATATCTATAAAAGCCTCCGGTTTTGGTGCAGGTCACCGTTGCCGCTTCATTCCACAACACCCAAAGCGTTGACATCCGTGGCCCAACAGCATCATGGTCGCCTTGCTTTCCTTCGTCGCTCTGCTCCTTCCAATCCTTTTGGCTCGCACTTCACCCGTACCCGTCGAGCTCGCTTCAAGGGATCAAGTCTACAGTCAGGCTCAACGCGCACAATACGGTGTTTCTGTCCGAAGCGACGTGACCCGGTTTGTGGTCAAATACGCGAACGCCCAGCGCTGGAAACCATCGACGGCCGTATCCATCTCCCAAGGTGCGAGCCTGCTCCAGAAGGTACCTACGTTCTCTTCCTACCTCGTTAGCCCTTCATTGACGAGCCCCATCTACAGGACCTTCCTCCCGCCTGCCCCCAGTCCGGTTCAAGTTCCACGTCTGAGGACTGCCTTTACATGGTTTTTTACGTTCCCAACTCCATCGGTGCTGGTAGCAACGCTCCCACTCTCTTCTGGTTCGGTTACCGCCCCATTGTCTCTCATCACACGTGCTCAGTATTTTTTTTAGGATTCATGGTGGATCATTCATGAGCGGTTCTGCAAGCGATCCCTCAATCAATGGCGCTAACCTCGCCGCTGCGACCCAATCCATCGTTGCGATTGTCCAGTACAGGCTTGGCGGGGTAGGGGTCGATCTGTTATCGTGCTCGTTCCCTTGCTTACTTGCGTGCAGCTCGGCTTTATGGCTCCCAACGGAGAGACCAACTTGGGAGTCAAAGATATCATCAATGCATTGAATGTCTTAAAAGCTGGGGTTCCCAAGATCGGTGGAAGCGCGTCTAAAATCACGATCGCTGGCCAAAGTTCGGGCGGTACCATGGTCAGGGCCCTCCTTGCCATTCCCTCCGCCTCATCCCTTTTTAAGTCTGCAATCCTCCAATCCGACCCGATGGTAATATTTTTCCCAAGCGCTCGCGGTGATCCTTGGCTTATTCTTTCCTTTAAATCAGGACTATGGATTCCTGTCCGCTGGAACACAACAGACCATGCAGAACTTCTTCAACGAAAAGTTTGCTTGCAACCCGTCTGACGACGGTTGTGCATCTTCTCTGTCTGTCAACGACATCCTCGGGGCATCCAATACCCTCTACTTCGGAGCGATGTCCCTGGATCCGGCTGCCGGTCAAGGCGAACCTATCCGTCCCGTCCGCGATGGCCAGCTCATTTCCTATACCTTGACCACTAGCTCGCCCTTCCCTCAGGTTTCCAAACCGATCTTGGTGACCACTGTGGCCAATGAAGCTGGTCCCACTTTCTATGGGATGTTCGGCTCCCCTGTGTCCGAGGAAGTCTTCCAGCAGAGCGTCTACTGGACTTTCGGAAGCCCCAGGGCTGACACCGTCCTTGCTTCCCAAAGCTATAGGGTTCAGACTCATGAAGGGGTCGTCGATGCGCGACCTAGCCTTGAGAAGCTGGGTACAGACTACCTATGGAAATGTTCATCCTGGACCTTCTCTCGTGCATGGGCTTCAAATGGTGGACCTGCGTACGTGGGAACGTACGTCCTTGGAGCCACATACCCGACCAACGGCCCAATTTCCTTCTGCACCAATGGACTTTCTGTTTGCCACCAGGATGATATCCCGATCGTGGTAAGTCTTGGAGCCGGTTTCCCAAGTTTCGCCCAGCTCAATGACGCAACCACCGTAGTTTGGAACCGCGAGCAACCCGAATACCCAGCAAACACAGTTAATTCAAGAAATGCAGGCGCGCTATAAAGCCTTTTTGAACACCGGCAACCCTAACGTTTCTGGGCTTGCCCAGTGGAACACTGCCACCTCATCTTCGACCAATGCCATCCTCCTTGGAGGTTCTGGACCAGCGCCAATCGGCGCGTGCACTCCAAGCTTTTGGGGCAGCGCTGCGCTTTTTGATTATCAGGTCTACGGCCTCTGACCGACTTCTCGCTCCACGCTGTGCTTCTGCGGACTCTTATATTCCCTTTACCCTACCGTCCCGATTCCCTCGGCGCACAATCCTTATGACCTTATTTTAATCCTACTCTGTAGCATACAACCCCTGTTCGGTTTCTTGGTATATGTAGCTTTATCGTGATTGTCGTCTAGGCAAACAATGTATCTTTTCCTCCAAAAAAACCCCGCGAACCGAGGGGCCTGATCGGGATCAATACCCGTGACGTTTTCTCCACATCGGAGGTAAATTTAGGTGAGCCGGACGCCGGTCGACCCAAGAATAACCAAGACAGCCTTGGCCAGCAACTTAGCTCAAGGCAGCCTCACTGTGCTCTCCTTCTCCCCCAACACGATTTTTCACGACCGTCAAGACTGCCGCCAGTCGAATCCCGCGAAGATGAAGAGCACGTTTGCTTCCGTTTCGATAGCACTCGCAGCTGTAGTGCTGTCGGGAGCTCCAGGTGTACATGCGGCCTACAATCTTGTTCGCGCATGGGAAGGACAAACGTTTTTCGATGGCTGGGAGTTCTATGGAAATTATGACAACCTTACGAATGTGAGTGTTTCGCGGTTCGATCGATGCTCGGCACTCGACCAAGGCACAGGGAGACGCGGTTTGGGTCAACAACTCTTTGGCCACCACAGACCGCCTGGCATACGTAGACAGCAACGGAAAGGCCATTCTCAGGGTCGATAACTTCACGAATGTTCCATACAACGAGAAACGGAATACGGTGGGTTTAGTCGACAGTCTCAACTGAGAAACGATCAGCTTACGGTCAGCTTCCAGGTCCGGATCACGACTCATGATTCATTCCCAGTTGGAAGCGTGTTCTTGCTCGATGTTTTGCATCTCCCTTACGGGTGTAGCGTTTGGCCAGGTAAGGCGAACGCCTTACTCAGTCATTTTTCATTTGTTGATCAACATCGACACCACTAGCTTTTTGGACAATGGGTACGGTCAATTTTCAAGGATCACTAACGTGATCGGCTAACACCAGCGCAGGGGAGGCTTGGCCGATTGGAGGAGAGATTGACATCGTTGAGATGTACGCCCCTTCGCCATACCGCATGCTGCCCAGGAATCTCACATGGAACGTCCCATCAGCGTCAACCTAGTGGACCACAATCAAATGGCCGTTCACGCCCTGAATGGTTGCACCAAGGCACCCAACAGCCAACAGACGGGTACCAACAACAGTCCCAACTGCACTGACGGTCCGGGCTGCACCGTTATTGAAACGAACTTGAATAGCGCCGGACCTGCGTTCGCGAACGCACAGGGTGGCGTGTGGGCCACACAGTTTGATGTTACCGGTGCGCCGTATCCGGGTTTTTTTGATCACGGACTGTGTTGACATCCACTGCAGGCATTTAGTAGGGTTGCGTGCTATTTTCTATCCGTACGAGTACTGATTATCCCCTCCCCCCTTTCCCCGAACCATCAGTATTTGGTTTTGGAACGCGAGTGGAATAATCGTGATGATGAAGAACATTCGGCTGACCCTATTCTCCAGCGTGCAAATCTACCTGACAACGTGAAAACTCCTGGATCTTCCATCGACCCCTCTGGATGGGGCCTCCCCTCGGCTGCGTACCCATCCTCCACTTGCGACATTTCCAAGTACTTCACAGCGCAGAAGGTTCGCCGTGTGCTTCCGTGTTTCCGTCACCTATGTTCATCGACCCTCACAGCTTATCCTTGACATCACCCTTTGCGGAGACTGGGCTGGTGTCCCAGCGGTTTACAATGCAACTTGTAGCGGTGGAACAACCGGACTTTGCGTGAGCTCCTCAACGCATTCCGAGTATGAGAGACTGACACGACGTGTGCGCAGTACACCGATAACGTCGTTGGTCCGGGTAGTCCCCGCTATGACAATGCCTACTTTACGATCAACTCTGTTCGCGTGTACACTGTCGATGGACTTTCCCCGTCCATTTCAAGTTCTTTGCGCCACATCAGCACCAGCACCGGCGGTACACCTAATCCTACTACGAGCACCGGCTCTAACAGTGGATCGAACGCCGGTGTTACGCTCAATATCTCGTATTCGCTCCCTCTGTTTTTCTTGTTGTGCGTTGGTGCTCTCGCTGTTTTTATCTAAAGTGATAGATACTTAGATGCAGACGGGTATCACACGCATGTTGCCACGGACTTTCTTCTGGACAGTACTCGGGACTTTTTACACCTTTCTATATCAATTCAAACATCCTCTACTTGATTTCTGCGCACGAGCGCTTGACCTCAACTGAGGCCCAGCGGAGATACCGGTCCGATACTCCAAAGATGGACATCTAACCATCCGATCAGCGGCTCCCCACACAACGCCAACACGTCCCGCCAGCCATGTCGGTGTTGTCGCAGACTCCATCGGATGTCGTCCCAATCGTAGCTGACGCGACGGTTCTCTCAACCGAGGTATGGATGGGGCCCGCACCCATGTGAAGATGGGTACCTAATCAGAGCTCGACGCGGCCAGGTCTTTCCAGGTGAGAAACCTGACGAGAAAGAGAAATGGATTCACCTGGCCTTCACCTGGTCAGGGAAGAGCTTCACCCTCGATATTGCCGAATCGGACAGGTTAGAACGCTTGCTTCACTCTCAATGTCATCCTAGGGGCTGCCGGAAGCGGGCGCTGACATCGGGATTGTTTCGTGTTTAGGGTATTCGATCTCAAGGTTGCCTTGCGGGAATTGACAACCGTGCCGGAGGAGAGGCAGAAGATTTTGGGTCTCGTCAAGGGAAAACTCCCGCCTGATCAAGAACGGATGTATGTTCCCTGTTTTTCGTGTTCGATGGATGTGCCAGGCTTTTTGTGCTGGCGACAGCGGTGCTGATTGCCTAGGCGCAGTGGGGACCTCAATCTCATTAGTGGGAAGAAGTTCACACTGGTTGGAACGCCTCAAGGACACGAAATCAAAGACCCGAATGGTGTGCTCGAATTCACCTGTCGGAGTGAGATAGGAATTCTAATTCATGCCGCCGTGGTTTTTAGAGCTATTGAATCTACCAGATGTCGTCAACGACCTCGATGTAGACCTTGCCATCGATCCCGTCGCGGCCGCCGCGTACATCAACGACCAACGGAACCTTCGAAAAGTCCGGGAACATTCAGCAAAACTACAGTTGAATATCATCAACCCGCCACGTCCCGGAAAACGGCTTCTCGTTCTTGACATCGATTACAGTGAGATCGGCATGGTTTTGGTTTTGGCTTTCCTCATGCTCACATGGAACCGTTGCCAGCAATACTTGATACCAAACCACTCACGTCTGGAGCACTTCCTCCCGCTGAGTGCGCGCGGCCGGGGCTTCATGAGTTCCTGGAGATGATATACCCTCACTACGATATCTGCATCTGGTGCGAACGGATGGATCTGGCCAGGGGACCGTCTTTGATTGTTCTGCCCTTTAGGTCGCAAACGAGCTGGATATGGCTTGAGACCAAACTTGTTGAACTTGGAATGGTAGGCTCCGATAAGAACTACAAGGCAAGTCGCGTGACAGAATTCGGAGAACTATTCGTTATTTCTGACACACTCGTAGATTTCGTTCGGTATGACAGCGAAAAACTGGTCCGAATTCTGGACGTTTACCTTCCTACTGTTCAGTGTTGGATAAAACCTCGATGTTTACTGTTTTCTCTATGAAAGACGGCAAACAGTACACACACTCCGTCAAGCCGCTCCAAATAATATGGAACCACCTCAAGCAATAGTACGTCCTTAACCGTCCGCGGTGTGAGGGGATCTGAGCCGCTCTTCTACTCACAGCAACGCGAAAAACACCATCCACGTAGATGACCTCGTATGTTTCTTCTCGCTCCTGGACGTTGGTTCACCTCCTGACGGTCGTTTGTTTGGTAGAGCAGGAACTTTGCATTGAACCCACGGTCTGGGCTGAAGATCCACGCATTCAAGTTAGCGCATACCGCTGAGGCACAAAACGACCGAGAATTGTACAAGGTTGGACGGTATATGGCTTTCATCGCAACCACGACGGAAGACTTTACTCTCCTCAATCACCACGTAAGGACATTTAGGTGTATTCCATGGTATGACTGACTGACTGTGCACAGGAGTGGAAACGGGTCGTCCGAAGTTTAGCACAGTGATTTGGTTTTTCTTTGGGACACGCCGGCATGCCATAAACTCGGATCCATACTATGATACCCTGATTATAATCTCGGATGGAATTGGTACATGTAATACTACAGGGTCAGGACGCATAGCAACCTTTAAGACTCCAAAAGGGCCACACCATTCGTAACGATGTCGAATGTGAACAAGGTGGAAGGACCAGAGATAACTCCTTGGACGTTTCGTGCGTCCGCGTTCTGCAGGCGAGCCGGGGTCAGGATGTCCGTGGCCGGATCGTATTTCCACTTAAGCCTGGTGACAGCTGCGAGCGATGGTTAGAGGGTCGAAGTAGTGGACGTGGTGGCTGCATACTCGGCAAAAGCTCGTCACGAGGAAGACCCAGATAAGATTCGGCAAGCGATACAGGAACGCTCGTATAAGCTTTTGATGTCAAGCGGAATGCTCGAGTGCGGAACGAAGCTTTTGAAGGTGTCGTAAGAGACGGCACCAAAATTTGACGTGGAAAACGCCGTTCTCACCGATGAAGGATTTCACCATGGACGGCCCGAAGACGCTCAAATCAGGGTCTGCGCCTAGGGCTTCCGCGAGCGCTCTTGCCCGAACGTAAACTTGTTGGTAGTTCCTCTCGGAGGTAGATGCCAATAGGTTAAAGAGTCCTTCCGTTAGGGGGTGGTGTAGGAGTGGCGAGGGGAGGCGGGTTAATGCGAACCGGGCGGGAGGTCTGATCGCCAAGATTCAGCAAATATCCAGCCTATGTAGCTGTGGAATCATACATGTCATCTAAGATTAAGTATGCCAGTATGAGCGGAGCTGTGAGCAACAGTCGCGACACGTCAGCATCGTGCTCAGTCTGAAGATCCCAAGGAATGAGATTAGGGGCCCGCGATTGGAGGGATGGGACATACACGGAGATCGTGCAACTCTGCCAGCATGGCCAGTCCAGGCCAGTCCCTGTCGATGGCCTTATTGGCAAAAATGGGGAAAACCTCCCTGTAGATCGTGTGGATCTGTGTTGGCTGTGGTTGGGCTGGTGGTGGATTTGCGGGAGCGGGAACCTCCTCTGCGCCTGCCGGTGGTGGGGACGTGCGGTCGGCCTCTGTTGTAGTCGCAGCAGGGTCCTCAGGAGGTGGGGTTGGTAGATTTCTGGTGGACATGGTCAAGGTCGAGGAGGATGTGAACCCAAGTTTCGCGGTGGGGGCGCGTGTGACCGATCGGAGCACCGCGCTCATCAGCATCCCCCCGTCTGCTTGCGACCATGGAGGGTTTCGATGAAGAGATCGAGTCGATTTTGTACATGTGCCGGGAGGTTTCAGGTGCGTTGCGCGTCCGTATGTCACTGCGATAAAGCGCTGAGGTGCAGCTAGTCTTCAAGATTCCTCCACTGAAGAAGAACGAGGGTCACCGAGCTCAGGAATGGGGTGATCTAGGAAATCCCCTCTGGAAGGGGCGACTGAGGATTATCGAGAAGGGCGCCGGTGCTAACATTATGTTTGAGGATCCAAATACCGGTACGCTGCCATATCGTCCAAGCGTGTGCGTCGTGGCTGATCATGTGTTGTAGGTGAACGTATGTTGACTCATTGCGTGTTACTTGTCCTAGGCTGACCCGAGTAAAGTCTTTGCCAACGCCCCCTATGACCCCGCCAAACCCTCCGTCGAGGGCGTTTTAGATTCATCCCGTTATTTCGTGGTCAGGGTCGAGGATGGTGGTCGGAAAGCCTACATCGGTATGGGCTTCTTGGAGAGATCGGATAGCTTCGATTTCAGTACGTTCATTCGACCTATGGCGGGGATCGCGCGAGTCTAATTTCACCGCTGGCAAGCGTAGATGTTGCACTTCAAGACTACACTAAGTACGCCGTTGGTCCCACTTCTGTGCCGTTGTTTTGGGACTGATTTGTGGTACAGGCGTTGGAGAGCAAGGATAAACCCTCCAGAAGCCGATGCAGAAAACCCCTCCCCACACCTCCCCGCGGGCCCAAAGAAGGATTACTCGCTGAAAGATGGTCAGACTTTCTCTATCTCCATACCAGGCAAAACGAAAAACACGCAGTCGAAGGGTGTGTCAGATCTGTTTAGTTCTGGATCTAGTAATTCAGGCGGAGGTGGAGGTGGAATGTTCCCGTTGCTTCCACCACCACCTGGTCGTTGATATACCCAGGCGTCGGATGTCGAGGGTGTTGTTCCTATGTATCGTGGAACAGTTTGTACCACCTCTTGAATGACCCCGAGCAACAGCCCAGAAAGCTACACGATGTCTGTATAAGTAACCATGCAATCTCACTCACGGATTTTGTTCACAAAGTGTTGCAACTGGTTTTAGTACACATGTAAATATCGACCCTCGGCGGTCCCAGCGTGCTGGAGGTCACGGTCCCACGGGCCGCCAGGTGCCCCGATTTGATCCGTTCGGATCTCTCTTGCCAAGAACACTTTCGTTGGATGCAAAGGCTCCGTAGAAGATGCACCATATCTTCCAGATAGATGAACTGATCAGGGAGATCACTAGGCATATGTTTGTGCGGCACATCTCACAGCGCTTCGTGCTCGACTGGGCGCTGACCTGCAAGATGGTCTCCGGCCCAGCATTGGACGTGTTGTGGGAGACGCAGGACAGTTTGATCAATCTCCTCAAAACCCTCCCTTCAGACATTTGGGAAGTGAATCGCCGTAAGCTGGTGAGTGGCTATTACCGCTAGAATTTCAGGCAATTAATTTCCGCCAGCACTTTACTCGCGTCCCCACAAGATACGAGTGGAACCGCTTTGAGAACTATCGGTCTCGCATCTACAACCTGCAAGTGAACGAAGAGCCACACTGGGATGGACTGTCCACGAGGGTCTACCAACTCCTCGACCTATACTTCCCGAACGGTTCCTTCCTCCCGAATTTGCAGAGGCTGACGTGCTTCATCGACTGGGAACATTTCACGTGGATCAAACTGTTTTTGTCCCCATCCCTCCTATCTATCGACTTGAATACCTTCGAAAGCAGACCTGATCCAATAGCCGGACCCATATTGGAACTTCTGCCGATGGAAACCCTACAAGCATTCCACCTCGAGGATTTCCCCCTGGACGCCGCGAGTGTGCGGACACTGTCGAACTGTTTAATCAGACTTTCTGGTCCTCTACAAGACCTCATCACGTATCACAAGATTTCGGACGACTCCGCAGTTCACATCTCTCAGCTTTCAAACCTTCGAGTGCTGGGGATCTCATTCAGAGGGTCGAACTTTACTCTACCCGGGGTAGCTGATATATTCCCCTCGTTGAAGTGCCTCTACGCCCAGGTCGATGATAACTTAGACTGGCTCGGCCTGTTAAAAGATATGAGAGCCGGTTTGAGATATCTATCTATTAACTGGGCGGAAGGCTTGATGCCCCCTGCAGATTTTACCCAACGATTGGTTTCGGCTCTCCGCACCTCTGGCGCACAAGATACATTACGTGTCTTACGCGTCAACGCCAGCAACCCCTGGAATATTTCGAGAACAACAATTGTACCCCTTCTTTCCCTCCGCCACCTCACCAACCTGGAAATCCATACCCCATGCTATATGCGCGCCTGTGCTTTCGATCTCGCAGACGCTGATATGGCGCAACTAGCCTCATCCTTACGAAAACTCAAGACATTGATTCTTGGTGGGCCGAGATGCGTACACCCTTCTGCCAGATTCACGATGGACGGTCTATTCTTCCTATCGATGTATTGTGCATCCCTCCTCGACCTCGAAGTCCACTTCAATGCACCACAAAGTCGGATATTCGGTCAATCAGCCTCCGCAACGGACGGAGGACGGGTCCCAGTACAAAACCTCTTCACCCGAGCGAGCGACTGCAGCCTACGCTGGTTATACGTTCATGACCTCCCTTTCCCGACCGCTCCAAACTCTGTTGGGATCATGACGTACTTTCTGATCCACCTCTTCCCCCACCTGGACACGATCGTGCAGACTGGGGGTCTCTCGAAGTCGTGGGCGGAAACACAACGTGGGGTACAGGCGTGGCAAGCCTTCCGCCGCATTACTATACCAGCTGGTACTTGAGTTCCACAATCACTCGTGGAAGCCTTGCTAATATTTTTGTAGTGATCCTCGAACGTACGTCCTCCCAGTGAGATCCCTCACCCGCGATTTCAGTCCGAGAACCACCGCCTAGGCAAGTGCAGTTAGGAGAACCGCCAAGCTGTCGAGTCTTCAACTTTACCCATCCCCGGATCCATGTACCATCAGAGAGTAAACCGAGCGGTTGCATCGGAATTTGGTGCCGTCCTTCAGAGGGACATTTGCCTGATCTCCGCCAATGGAGCGGGTCGACGTCACCGCCGCCCCTCGTGTGATCTTTCCACTCGGCACACGCGATCACTCGGAGGGATCTCGACCTATTAGCCTGATGCTCTGTGAGCACCCAGAACCGACATCGTCACTTGATTATGGACAACGCCCGCCCTTTACCACTCACACGTCATGAGATCGTAATATTTGCCCTTTCTTTGTAACCACGCAGATGTGTCGTAGATTGCCGGTGACTAATCAATCCCGCTCACGGCCCACGGGCTTTTACTAACGTCGCTACGACCGCCCTCATCGTCCGCAATTGATCATATCCGAGGATGAGAAGTCGTTGGGATGCAGTCTCCGTGCAGTCCACCTTTGCTGACGGACACCACAGAGGAGGTGGTTGGTGCCCCATCGAACCAAGAGCGAGACCGGAAGTCATCTTTTCCTAGGTTTATCACGAAAGCTTCCACGACAAGCACGCGATCGGACGGAATTATCGGCTGTCTGGTTGGCCCTGAGCGCGAGCGCCCACAGATCGGGTCGTCAAGACGAGGCCAGGAGTCCCGGGAAAGTGTAGGCCGCGGTGCACGCACGAATAAACCGCAAGCACTGGGGGAAATTTCGGGAGAGCTAGGACATCATGCTTGTCCGTTGCGGTCCGTAATATGGTCAGACTCGTGGGGATTCTGCTTACTGATGGGGGTGATCGATCTCGACAACAATTGCCGGAAATTGCCGGACCGCAACTGGTCTCATTCGAATGTTCAGGCAATGGCTCTTTCACTCCTCCACTATCCTCCGTCACTCCAGGCTTCCCGTCATTCACACTCCGGCGGTCATGTCTGCACCGTATGCGACCCAGCCCCAATGGGTTTCACGTACGGGTGATCAACAAACGCCCCCATACCACGTCTATGACAAGGGTACCATACGGTCGGAGCGAGATGAGAGAGACTATAGACTGGTCCGCCTCCAGAATGGATTGCAGGCAATGCTTGTCCACGATGTCAAGGCTGATAAAGCCGCTGCAAGCTTGGATGTTGCAGTCGGTCACCTGTATGACCCGGTGCGTTTTATCCTAGCCTTGGAACCCTGCAGGTTGTGTTGACTGGGCACTAGCCCGACATGCCGGGGTTGGCTCACTTTTGCGAGCATCTGTTGTTCATGGTATATCCATTTTTTGAATCGAGTCGGACGCTGCTAATATTGTCGTAGGGAACGGAAAAATTCCCTCGGGAGAACGAATACTCTGAGGTTCGTACTGTTTGCACATTTCACGCGCGTACCGTCCAACGACGCCCTGTTATAGTTTCTCGCGAAGAACAACGGAGCATCGAATGCATATACCGGTACATCTAATACCAATTATTACTTCAACGTTGGGACCCCGGCCCTTGAAGGCGCCCTCGCTCGTTTCGCAGCATTCTTCTCCTGCCCGCTGTTCTCCCCGTCTTGTACCGCGCGCGAATTGAATGCGGTGGACTCAGAACACAAGAAGAACCACCAATCGGATATGTGGCGAATCTTCCAGCTGAACAAACACCTTACAAAGGACGGACACCCGTGGAGCAAATTCGGTACTGGTCACAAGGGGAGTTTATCCCGGGCGGCGAAAGACGCCGTTCGCGCAACTGGAAGTGCCACATCCTCACGCGTTCCATCCCCCGCTTCTTCTGTGGGGTCCAGTATCGGTGACGCGGAAGACGGAGGACCGGTGGGCAGGGAGACCCGAAGACGGCTCATCGAATGGTGGACAAAGGAATACAGTGCCAACAGGATGCGGTTGTGTGTTGTGGGTAAAGGTAAGATTTCCTCAATTCAAACCTCGGACCGCGTGATTAATCACGTTCCAGAATCTCTGGATGAGCTTGGCAATGTGGTCTCAAGGTTGTTTTCCGGCATTCCGAATCGTGGGGTTGAGTCCCTCCCAGCTATACCCGATCACCCGTTCGGACCGGATGAGAAGGGTGTAAGTCAAGGACTCCCCTTTCTGAACACAACTCATTTATGCAACAGACCATGGTGGCTGTACAAACAATCATGTCCTTCCACGCCATCGAGGTGTCGTTTCCACTCCCGTACCAGCCTGCGATGTGGAAATACAAACCTGCAAATTTCTTGGCTCATTTCGTTGGCCATGAGGGCCCTGGGTCATTGCATTCTTATCTCAAACAAAAGGGTTGGTTAACCAGCTTGAGCTCTGGGCCTCAGAATCTGGCACGGGAGTTTGCCATGTTCAAGGCCACTTTGCACCTCACCCAGGACGGTTTCTGTGAGTCCCTCGTCGCGTCACCACTGGGTGAAACCCGATTTAACGTGTGGCCACAGCGAACTACCGTGATATCATCCTCGCCGTCTACAAGTACCTTTCGCTTCTCCGATCTTCAGAGTTTCCTCCTTGGTATCAGAAGGAACTCAGCATTATTAATGCGACAAGATTCCGATTCGCTGAGAAACAGCGCCCAGACAATTACGCAGTTTGGGTATCGGAACACATGGCATGGCCCGTTGAACGTGATGCTGTGCTGAGCTCCGCCCAGCTTGTGTCGGAATGGGACGAATCCGGCGAAGGAGAGAAGGAAGTCAGGGATATTTTGAACACCCTAACCATTGATGAGGGCAGAGCGGTCGTGATGGCTCGACCTGACGAGTTCCAACGTGTGTTTGGGGCTGAAGGTAAACCTTTGAACTGGGAGTCGGAACCCTGGTACGGAACGAAGTATTTGGTGGAAAGGTTCAGCGAAGACTTCGCCTCCAGGGTGAGAATCACTCAAAAACGTAGTGCGACATCAAGTGAAGTTCTTTAGGCTCGAGGACCTAACGATATACCGGAGTTGTATCTTCCGGCTCGGAATGAATTCCTCCCGGAGAACTTGGACGTCGATAAAATGGACATCACGCAACCCGCAAAGCGCCCTCATCTTATCCGCGAAAACTCACTCTCACAGCTGTGGTACAAGAAAGACGATCAGTACTGGGTGCCGAAAGCTCAAGTTTGTATCGACATTCGCAGGTGTGTTTATGTGACCACGCGGAGTTAGTTACGAATCTGACGAGCGTTTAGCCCACATGCAAATGTTTCACCGAAGACATCAGTCATGACGAGGTATATCCGTTTCGCACAAAAGCCACTTGCTCAGTCTCAATGTGATGTTCAGGCTCTTCGCAGACCTCGTTAGTGACTCCTTGACCGAGTTCTCTTACGACGCCGATCTCGCGGGACTTTCGTACAACTATGCATCACATTCGCTCGGGACGAACCTTGTCGTCGGAGGGTATAACGACAAGCTGCCGGTCCTCTTGCATCACATATTTGAGAAGATTCAAGGCCTTAAGGTCAAGCCAGACCGACTGGATATCATGAAAGAACAGGTGCGGTTTCACGTGCAATCATCTGGACCGTGAATGACGGCGCTCCTCAAAAGCTCAAACGGAATTGGGAGAACTTCTTCTTGGGTCAGACGTATCAAATTTCCGAGTATTATGGGAAATACCCCCTCTACGAGAACCTCTGGCTGTTGAACGAGAAGCTTCCAGAGATTGCTGGTAAGTCATAAAATCCCGCTTCCCTGAGTCCCCGTTAACCCGCGTACAGCTGTTACGGCGGAGGATCTGCAGGCTCATGCCAAGAAACTCCTCTCGGATGTCAGCATGAAGATTCTGGTTGTCGGTAACATGTACAAGGAAGTGAGTAAATTACACTGGTCCGCAGCGCCCCGCAATTTACCCCTTTGCCTCGCAATAGGAGGCGATAAATCTCGCTGAAGTTGTTGAGAAATTTCTTGACCCTGCATCAGCAAAACCTTCAGAACTGATCGATCGTCCGCGCATCCTTCCTCCGGGTAGGTCCCCGTGTAGAATCTGATTTTTAATTCACTCATGAGGGTCCAGGCTCGAATTATATCTGGACAATACCAGTTCCAAACCCCGACGAGCCCAATTCCAGCTTGACACACTACGTGCATCTTGGCTCCGGTAGTGACTCACGCCTCAGGGTCGTCGGTTCCTTGTTGGTGCAGATTCTCTCTGAACCTGCTTTCAACGTGCTCCGTACCCAAGAGCAATTGGGATATATCGTTGCTTGTTCGTCGTGGGCGTTACCCGGGGATGTGTATTTCGGCATCAGGATTCTGGTCCAGAGCGAACGGCACCCCACGTATCTGGAGGAACGCGTCGAAGCCTTCTTGGATTTCATCAAGTCCAAGTTGGAGACCATGCCTGAGGGCGAGTTCTTGGAGCAGAAGACCGGGCTTGAAAGGAAGTGGAGGGAAGGTGCAAAGAACCTAGTGGAAGAGACGAACAGATACTGGACTCACATCGAGTCAGGGGTCTTTGATTTCCATCGCCGTGTGTACTTTGACATGTTCACCTCGGAGGCATTCACTAACACCCGTTCTTTCAGGGGACAACGACGCTGATATACTGAAGGATGTGACAAAAGAGGAAGTGCTGTCACTTTTCTTATCGAACGTCCACCGATCATCCTCCCAGAGGGCCAAGCTCTCTGTCCACTGTGTCTCTCGTAAACCCCGGCCCAAGAAGCTCTCATCGATAGCACTCTTGGAGGTGGACGTTACGCTGGAGAAGCACGGGATCACGTTGCCTATCGACTGGATGGATAGACTTCCGGAAACCAACACCATCGTTGATACTCTGAAAGTGCTAAAGGAGATCATCAGCGATCCGGCCGCCGCTGTTACCGCGGAGAACGAACTCGCCGCGCTGGCAGATAAGTACCCCGACGACAGCGATAGACACGGTGTTTTGCCGGTGGGATATGTGGCTATCGAAGACCCTAAGAAGTTCAGAGATTCTCTGCAGGTTGCCGAGGGGGCTATTCCACTGGTTGATTGGGGTGACTTACCCGTATCTAGATTTTAGGCTTTTCCTCATGCATGTGCTTACTTTTTTGCCAAATACCAATCAACACCCCGAAACCCGAAATGGGGTAGAACATGGTTCATATAGCAAAATTACAACAAAAACTGACTCGCAACTGCATTTACCGCGTCAGGGGTGGGTAATCTAAGCGGGGATGATAGCAAAGTGAAACTGCACCGACAGCAAAAATACGTGAAGTACCAGCAACTCGGAAGGCCCAGATGTGGTCATGGGAGGGGTTTGTTCAACCGTCATTTCTTCCTACCATTCTTTCCAGGTTTGCCATTGGCCAGCGTTTGCATTTGTTGCTGGAGATATTGTTGCTGATCATAGTCCTTGGGCCTCCTGAACAGAAGGACATGTGGTTCGGGCGCTATCATAGAGTCAGTATGTTCGCGTCTGGGTTATGTGACTGCGAGATGCCGCACCATGTATTTCGTAATGGACCCAGCCCAGGCTTTGTTGGATGCCGATTCCCCGCCATTCGTGATCCGCGAGGATGCGAAGGGTGCCAGAGTCATCGTCGTTGAAGTAACTCTTAGGAATGAGTTTGAAGAGAGGCTTCGGGAGGATCACATGTCGGTACTCGTACTGGTCGTCTGAGTATCGATCGGAATAGTGGATCCTGCGGAACGTGGCCCTGATGTTAGGCACGAAAGTGGCGAAAGCAGATTGTGGGTCGTGACGAACCTCTCGATGTATTCGTTAATCTTCGCTTCATCGGGTTTGTCTGCCCTCTGTGACATCGTGGGTCGAACGTGCTCGGGAGATTAACCAGGAGACGCGCGGTGGCCTCAGTCACCGCAAGAGTTGGATGTTGTGTGGGAAGGATAATAAACGTCTGTCACGGTCACGGGTCACGGCATCCCGGTTCGGTTAATCTCGGTCGCATCGAAGCCGGAGCTCTCGGAGTTGAAACTGGCGCCGGGCGAGATCACCTTTCTTTCCGTTACCACTTCCACCCCCTTCGAATATGTATCGACAGGCTCTGTTCGGCCAACCGCAGCGCCCTATGCAGTTTTATACCGGCAGTGGTCAGATGGTTTTGGACGGAGCTAGACTCTCGGATGACGATTCCTTCGGAGGTGAGAACTCAGAAATAAACGGGACTTCCGGATTTTCGACCCTGTTTCAATAGATGTTTCGTCGCCCTGTCCCCCAGAAAGACATACCTTCGGGGCGGACACGGTGTATGGTCATATGGATGCCCCGGGACTCGAAGATTATGCAGATGATATCGACGAATATCCCGAGCACGGTGACCGAGTTAACGTTAACGGAACTGGAGATCCCTCACACTGGGACTCAGGAACTTGTGTGTTGTGATACCGAGAGGTCCGGTGTTTTCTAATGCCTTCGAAATAGATGGCGACGTCGAGACCCCGTTTTCGTGGCAACAGCCACCTCCCATGACATACGATGTGCCTCACGGCACGGTCCAAGGGCAACCCCATCGGTTTACACATGACCATTCGGAAGGTTCTGATCAGCGAAGACCTCAGAACCTTCGTACGGCGGGCGGGTCCCACCCCCCAAGAAATGTCTCGACACAACCCTTTCACAAAATGGCCGATCAACACGTCCGAGGGAATAGTATGCCCCAACGTGATGCCCGCACTTCTCACATTAGGCTAAGCTCTCACGGGATCCGCCTTCGACCTGTCTCTGACCTTCGTATGCCGTCTTCCCGTTGTCAGAGGCACCTTCTGATGTCACCCCTCAGCCGATGCTTATCGTGGCTTGTTTACATTTGGTGTCTTTAACGCCATCCAATCTACTTGCTTTGATAGCGTGAGCCTTTTTGCCACGCATGCTACTCCCTCGTTTTTAACTCTCCATCGAGTTGATGCACACCGCGCAAAATTTGGTAGGACATAGGTGGTCCACCGGTGCTCCCGTTACTGACCTCATCCCTCAGGTTATATCCTGTCGGGTGGTCCATCCCTACCATTTGAGCATTTTCTGATGCACATTCACAGCTCCCACTGGAAGCGGAAAAACAGTGCTGTTTGAACTCGCGATGATACGGATGTTGCAGGATTCTCTAAACAATCCAAGCGTAGCCAAATCTGTCTACGTGGCACCGACAAAGGTTGGTTGAGGTCTTCTCGAGAGTCTCGTGTCGCATACATTGTGCTTTTAGGCTCTATGCTCGGAAAAGTTCAACGAATGGACGAAGAAGTTTTCTGGCCTAGGGATCACGTGTAGGTCTTTTGAGTGCATACCCCCCTGCTGTCGGTCACAATCATTTAAGGTTGCGAGCTTACGGGAGATACGGTCGTATTTGGTAAAAACCCGTGGGGAGATGCCAAGAAATCTTGCATAATGTAAGTGCCATAGTCTCACGGGCTATCATGGGGTGACAAACATACACCCAGCGTCACTACGGTAGAGCTCTTTCAGCTGACTATATGCGCTGTTCCTGACCGCTCGTAGGCTGAGAAATGGGATAGCCTAACACGTAACTGGTATGTGAGAGAGCCATTCTTCTCTGCGACATCTCGAGAACCCTGGCGCAGGCAAGACTACAATGGAATACTGTCCCAGATAAAACTTTTCCTTGTTGATGAGGTACGGGCATTCGATATTAGGTGTATTGCGGATGATGTTAAATTCCTGGTCGGAAGGTCCACATCCTGAATGAAGCCCGTGGCAGTACTCTCGAAGTTGTGGTGTCGAGGATGAAACTTCGAGGTAATGGGGTGCGGTTCATCATGGTATCCGCTACGGTCCCGAACGTCCAAGATGTTGCCGCGTGGATTGGAGCCAATCAAGAAGGCTCTCCTACTCAAGTCTTTGAGGTTATGTCGATCATTTCAAGTGTCCGCGCGGGCATCTGACGCATCACCAGTTTGGGGAAGATTTTCGCCCATGCAAAATCACACGATCCGTATATGGCATCGAACGTAAACGAGAACAGAATGATTTTGGTTTTCAAAGGACCTTGGATTTCAGATTGTTCGGGATCTTGCAGAAACATATCACAGACAAGCCGATTCTCATCTTTTCTTCCACACGGAAAAGTATTCGCTCGATCCCTCCTGCCGCACACTCATCTCACGTAATTTACCAGATGTCCTTGCGACAGCTGAACAACTCATCAACGACTATGATGCAGCCGCAAAATCGAAGCAACCTCTACCTTGGACGCAGCCGCGTAGGTTGGTGCCAAACCTTCTTTTGGGTGATCTGTTCCTAAAATGTGGCAGTCTTAATACCAAGTTCGATGACCATCGCTTAGAAAGTGAGTCTGCTTGCCCTCACAAACATACCTACCCCTTGACGTTAATGTTGATAGAACTTTCCGCGGCTGGGGTTGGTGTCCACCACGCTGGGATGACCCTCGATGACCGAAGGGCGACGGAGAATCTCTTCTTAAAGAGCATGTTGAAAGTGGTTGTATGCACCTCGGTTCGTAATACCCGTGTCCCTTCTGCGTCTGTTCTAAGCCATCCCGACAGACATTGGCGGTTGGTGTGAACCTTCGTGTGTTAATCCACTAATCGCACTGGATGCGTGAGAGCTCACTCTGGACATGTAGCCGCTCACACGGTCGTTATCAAGGGTGTGAAGCTATTCAGGGATGGGGCTATGAAAGAATACACTGACTTGGAAATTATGCAAATGATCGGTCGAGCGGTGAGTTCTACCTACCCTCTTTCCTCGGTTTCTAACCCCCGCGTAGGGTCGACCCCAGTTTGGTAAGTTTCCCCACAACTCGGTGCTGCAATATGGTGCCGATTCGACCCTGGATAGATAAGGAGGGACTCGCGATAATAATGTGTGAATCGCAACTCGAGGCAAAGTACAGAAACATAGCTCAAGGAACCACTCTTCTGGAGTCGAGCCTCCATGTCAACCTCGCGGAGCATGTAAACTCTGAGATAGCACTTGGGACGATCGCAGACGTCGAATCGGCAAAAGCGTGGCTCCGCAGCTCATTCCTCTTCCAACGCCTGCAGCGGAACCCGAAGCGTTATGCTATTGGGAAGGACGAGCAACAGACGTGGCAAGAACGGTTGGATCAGATGATTTTGGACAGTGTAACGGAGCTCAAGGCAAGTAAACTGGTGGAGACTCCTGAGGACGGAGAGGAGCATCAGTTACGTTCAACTGATTACGGTGATGTCATGAGCAAGGTATGGGGCGCTACTCCTGGTCCCGGCTGCGGTTGCTTATCCTCATATAGTTCTACGTCAAGCAGAATACGGTCAGCCGAGTTTCTCATACTGATTCCGTACAAACTGAGTCTTTAAAGATGAAAGTAATTATGAACCTCGACTGGAATACGGGGATTCGACAAATCGTGAGCGGTTTTCTGTGGGCTAATTGTACATTCAGCCTCACGAAGTCATTAGCTAGAGACATTGTCAGATTCAGACGAGTGAGCGTTTGTTTCGTTCGTCCAAGTGCAACTCTATAACCATTCCAAGATTTTTGGAGCTCAAGATCCGGAGCGGGGAGAGGCAGGTGGGTGACCCTTGTCACAGTGGTCCAGAATCCTGCTGACCCCTAACAGGTCTTGAATCGCCTTCGAACTCAAGACGAAATTCGGTTTGCGCCGAAGAAGGTTGAAACCATACAAGACAAGGTTTTCCTTTTGATACAGGTTGGTCTGTTAATCCGCTATACGGGTCACTGACACCTGTTTAGGCTGTCCTTGGGGGGGTATCCCTTAGTGCACCGGAGTTTAGGGGTCCTGACAGTCAGCTTACATTGGAAGCGTTTACCGTATTCCGCCACGTTGGGAGGATTGCTCGAGGTATGGAGCCTGTTTCATTTACTCACCCGAATCAGACATAAGACTCTGCTAGCTCTTGTCGAGGTTGCAATCATTCAACAGTCAGGAGGGCTGATTAGGTACGGACTTGAATGGTAGGTCTCGGCGCGCTTGTTTCGTGAACGCATCAATTCACGAGTGCTCTAGCCTGCGGATTTTATCTGCGAAAGCTTGGGAAGACCGCCCAATTGTGTTGCGACAAATCGACCAAATTGGTGATAAATCGTTAGTGGTATTTTCACCTTTGATCCTGATTACTGAACTTTCGGCCGCTCGCTTTAGCATGAAGGTGGACTGTCATACCTACTCCATTAATGAGTTCTTATCGATCGTGTAGGTACTCGCCGAGCATGGGATTACGTCCTTCGCCACCCTCCGCAAACAACCACCAGAGCGAATTGAAATTGTATGTTTTTGAGCTCTTTCCCCACCGCGGTCCCTCACTCTGGCGACGTAGCTGCTTAACCGCCGCACCCCATTCGGTCACGTAATCCTTGATCAAGTAGCGAGGTTTCCACAGTATCATTTGCACGTCGCCCAAAAATCGGTCAAGTCGCATCGGGGACAAGGTCCAGTGGAAGTCACCCTTGAAATTCAGTGCGGACTCGGCGCGGAATTACCGAAACTACTACAGAAGAAAACCAAAGGTCGCACGTATGAGATGACTTCAGTCCTTACCGTTACCTCCGACAATACCTTTGTTGACTACCGAAGAATCCCGTACGTCCACTCCAAGGATAGCGTTTGGCTGGGCTCTGATGCGCTGTGTAGGACTCGCTCCCTCAAGGACGTAAAAACTTTCAAAGTATTTGCGGAGTTGACGAAACCCAGTCAAACTATTGTCACGATCATTGGTTCTGTAAGGACAGACCTTGACGACCTTCATCTCGCCATTGACCTGTTGCAGGAAACGATTGCTGGGGACGCCGTTTCACGATCTTTCAGACCTGACCTTCCGGGAAATGAATACCCTACTCTAAATACAAAACCCCCGGTCCCAAGCCAGGACCATGAGGAACACAACGGAGTAGTCTGGGAACGAGGGGGCTCCCAGATCATACCTAACCCTCACGACCTCCACGGTCCTCGCTTCTCCAGTCCCAGCCCCGTCCCGAGCAAACCTCAAGCTCGAGCGAAGCCCCTCGCGGGCTCGGGGAGGTCTAATTCGAGGGAGGCAAAAGTTGGGATACCGTATGGAGAATGGAAGCCGAAACAGCTGTCCAACGGAAACTACAAGCAAGTCTCCTCTCTCAGCTTTGGCTTCGGTCCTTACCTTGTCTCAGGTGCAACCACACCTGCAAGGATAGGAATAATTGCAGGCATATCTGGTACTCTAATATCCGTCGCTCTTTCGGGATCACTCAACTGGTCGTAGCTGCAGGGAAGGGTTAAAGAACCCACCACCGCCTCCAAAGGCGGCATTGAAGCCTGCAGCTGAACTCGAGAAAACGAAGGCACCGGGTAAGGACGGGTTCTCCCGTGTCATCCAGCGAACCTCTGGAAATTCAGTCCTGAACGTCCTGGATACCCTGTTCCCCGAGCCTCGCAAGAAAACCGTCCTCACCACCTCCCAGTTGGGTGCTCCAGGCACCGTCGCCTCTGGCTCGCGTGTTTTCAAACCACCCGGTCGAGGTAAAAACGCGGAAATCAAATTCTCTGACGACAACATCAAAGGATCTGCGGTTACGCGTGGGCCCTCTACCCTCGAGATCATCGACAATATTCGTTCTCCTTCCCCTGACTTCGACTTTGACGACATGGATGACTTGATTCGCGCTGCGCCTGACTCTGTTCTGGATGCTGATATGTTTGATGCGGCTGTGGACTTGACTGCTAATGATGTGAAAGTGGTCTCATTCCCTGACGTTCCCCAAGTGTCTCGGAAGCGCTTGCGCGATTCACCTCCCGGTCCCAACCCAACTGCCAAACGAATGAGAAAGATCAGTAATTGGCAGGGCGATATTGATCGACGCAGGTTCAGACCCACGCGTTCAGATTCTGTCCAGGAAGTGGGTACTCCAACGGATATTTGATTGGATGTTTCTTGACTCGAGGTCACTTTGTAGGCTATCAGCTCCACCTTCAAATCTCCTTCTCCGCCTCTGTTTCTTCTTGGGAGTAGTGATGGGAAGGCCACCGATACGACCGGTGTTGGTGGTCTAGCTATATGGTCTCCTGGTCCCGGTCTCGAGGTTGGAGAGCCTACTATTGCTGGAGACGACAATCTGGGGGGCATCTATGCTGGTGTAGATTCTCTGCTGGACACTACTGCCAAGGATCATGCTGGAAGCAACGTTATCGAGGAGGACGACCCTCTGGCGGAGTTCGAGGCATGGATCGCGAGCGGTGCGGTGCAAATTGTGGATAAGTTGTGATTATGCGATTGAAAACCTGCCTATAAAAACCTCTCACTGTAAGATTAGTTGGACGACGTAGTGTAGCACCGAAGGGGGTGAATAACTATAATTCTGTCTCTGTCTCTGGTAATTTAACGAAAACCTGTAGAGCGCCGTTGAACCTCTCGTCAAAGGCGACTGGTGCTTCAGGCTTGACAATATCCCAACCGGCAACATCGCTCCTCCACCTCAGCTCCTTCTTTAACCTCTCCGCGCGTAGTTCTACCTCGGTAGGTGGGGGGTAGTTGATCTCATCCCTGGTAGGTTCCCGGTTACCCCTGGCGAGATCTCGGGCGGTTTTGAGTTTGTCGGGAAGAGATTTGTAGAACCCCGTCCGAGTCTTTTCGACGGTCTCCGCGTACTTTTTCATGCTGGACTTGTAGTAGTACTCTGCATCCAGTCCGCAGTCGAGATCCACAGAAGGTTCAAATAGACGAGTTCGGGATTTGATCAAGCCATACGCGCATTGGGCTCCAGAGAGCACTTTTTGGCGCTGGTTGAAGAAGTCCCAGATCATGTGGGGAAGTTGGAGGAATCCGAGGTAGTTCATGAAAGGAACAAAAAGTATCGGAGGTTGTTGGGGAATGAAGGGTGGTGGTATATTGAGGTGCTCGGGGATCGAGGACGACGAGGAAGAGGATTTGTTGCTCGGTGAAGGGCGGAGGTATGGTGTGAATATGCCGGTGGAAGGGGGAAGACGTGATTTTGTGGGGAGCGGTTCGTCATCGCTGAGACTTTCTGTGTCTGTTGTGGAGGCTGGTTCTTCTATCTCGTCAAATTTGCCATCCGCCTCCAGTTCACGGGCGAGCTGGTCCTCCTTGTCGATCTTCCCGAGCCCATCAGTCCATCCACGCCGCAGGCCCTCCATGAACTCTTTGAAAGTCGGTCGTCCGACGAGGACAATACCACCCTCCAGTTCGCGTCGGCGTTTGGCCTCCGGTGAGTGGTCGCCAGCCTTGAGGATGACAGTTTGTTTAGGGAGGTCTATGCCTGCTTCCAGACGCCTACGGGACTTGGTTTCATCCGCGATACGTGAAGCTATGTCACCGTAGCGTTTTCCGATGATCATTTCAAAGTCCACGGCGGCAGCAACGAGTATTGGCTGGACAGAGGATGTGTGAGCATCGAATACAAGAGCAAGCGGGTGTACGTGCACGTACCTTGACGTATTTCCTGAAATACTTGATGGCTCGGTCTGAATCCTCATCATCCGGCCACTTCGCGCCATACACCGTTACTTTCCTCGGGAAGTCGTGACTATGCAGCGGAACCTCTGCAAGCTCCTTCACCTTGTCCACATAAGCCTGGCGAATCGCTTTACACTGTCGTCTGTCGTATAAATAATAACCCGTGACGGTGGAGGTGACGCCGATGAAGATGAGCCAGTTCCGAGAGGGTAGCTTGGGTCGTTTGGAAAGCCATGACTGGGGGATGCCGGTGTACTTGAGAGCAGCCTTTATGCCGGACTCCTGAGCTTGGGAAGCGGTGAGAGTCGCGCCATTGGAGGACATTGGCTTGGACACGTCGCGGACGTCCTTGAGCAACGGAAGCAGGCCTCGGAAGAAACTTAGATCACGTGAGGTTAGGGTCCGCAGAAGGATTGGCGCGTCCCGGATTTCGCGGAAGCAAGCGGAACACACGGCGATTTCGTTGAAGCGCGTCGACAATTCACAATTGCGTAGAATCCGAGCCTGGTGGCCGTCAAGTCAAACCCCGAGCCGGGGACTGGATGAAATCGTGGGCATATTAAAGGGCAACAGTGG
>Ga0307517_10002974_pt1 | contig 26783 bp, 23 predicted proteins | sample 23_EM_MG_FD_194515 | JGI IMG/M metagenome (GOLD analysis project Ga0307517, IMG submission 194515) | Populus trichocarpa ectomycorrhiza microbial communities from riparian zone in the Pacific Northwest, United States - 23_EM | ecosystem: Host-associated > Plants > Roots > Unclassified | place... | reverse complement strand
CACCGTAACGGTCCTACGGCGACGATCACGGTCGCCTTCCAGGGCCACTACTCGCGCTTCGTGGACATGGCCCAGACGTAGTGGTGCCTTGTAGGGTCTTAAAAGCCTTGGCAGAATCTCACGGCAGTTGGCAGATGGATGGCAGAAATGCCACTGCCATGAGACTTGCAGTTCAGGGGCTTCACTCGTTTGGGTGGCTCGGGCGGTAGTCCGGGTCACCCAGGGGGTGTCACCCGCGGAGCATACGGCCCGTGACTCCCGGACGGGCGCTCAGCGCCTCGTCTCGTACCTGGTCAGGATCACGCCGCAGGGAAGTGTCCGAGTCTCCACCAGGTTCAGGTTCACCCAGTTGTCCAGTGCGGTGAAGAACGGCGTGCCGCCGCCCACCAGGACCGGCGCGGTGGCCAGCACGTACTCGTCAATCAGCCCGGCCCGCATCGCCGCCCCGGCGAGCGTCGCGCCGCCGATGTCCATCGGGCCGCCGTCCTCGGCCTTGAGCCGGGTGATCTCGGCGACCGCGTCGCCGGTGACCAGGCGGGTGTTCCAGTCGACCTTGTCGATCGTCGAGGAGAACACCACCTTCGACATGTCCCGCCAGCGGCGCGCGAACTCGATCTCCGCCGGGGTGGCGTTGGGCTGCTGGTCGCCGGTCGGCCAGTGGGAGCTCATCGTCTGCCACAGCTTGCGCCCGTACAGCGACAGGTCGGTCGCCTGCAACTGGTCGGACCAAAACTGGAACAGCTCGTCGCTCGGCACGCCCCAGCCGATGTCGTCGCCGGGCGCGGCGATGTAGCCGTCCAGGCTCAGGTTCATGCCGTAGATCAGTTTCCGCATGGCGCCAGCCTTCCGTGAGTCGGTCTCACGCGTACAGACCGACGCGGCGCGGGAAACTCATCGGTGCGCGATCTGAGCTCACATGTAGTCCTCGTGCTCGGTGGTTCAGCCGCAGACTCATCGTTCCGCCAAGGAAGTGGCATCGATCGGAGGACGATCCGTCGCGCGACCACGATCCGGGCACGCGGGGAGTCGTTAGACGAGCCGGTCTGCGGTGACCAGCGACGCGAGGTCCAGGTACGACGAAAAGCGGTCCGGTTCGGCCAGAGTCAACGCCACGAAAAGAGCGTCGACCAAAGCGAGATGGCAGAGACGGCTGGACATGGCCTCCAGCCGGAAGCCCTGTTTCGGGCCTCCCGCCACGAGCACGGCATCAGCCACCTCGGCGATTGGCGAGCGGGTGAAGCTGCTGATGACTGCCACGTATGCGCCTGCCTGTTTGGCGGCCTCGGCTGTCCGCAGGGAGTCCCGAGTCGCACCGGAATGGCTGATGAGGAGGCAGACGTCGGAGGCGTTGAGTTGACGTGCATGGATCTCCAAGCCGTAGCTGTCGGTCGGGGCGTTGACGGTGAGTCCGAGCAGCTGGAGCCGGTAGGCGGCGTCTTGGGCGGGGGCCATTGATGTTCCCAGCCCCACGACCAGGATGCGCCGGGCGGCGGCCAGCCGGGCCACCACCTCGACGAAGGCGGGTGTGTCGACCGTGGTCGCGGCAGCGTCGAGGGTCTCGGCGCTGAGGCGGAAAACGAGGCGAACCGCTTCTTCCGGAGTCGAGTCGGCACCCAGCTCACGTGCCTGACTGGCGGGGTCGGGTCGCCGCAGCGCCAGATCGCTGAGCAGTTTCAGCTTCAGCTCGTGGAAGCCGCTGAATCCGGCAGTCTGGCAGGCCCGCACTACTGTCGACGTGGCCGTACGGGCCAGGGCCGCAACCTCTGACACCGAGGCGTCGGCCACGGCATCGGGTCGCTGCAGGATGACAGTGACCACCCGGCGCTCGCTGTCACGCATTGCCGCGGTCGCAGCTCGGAGGCGAGTGGCCACCTCTCCGCCGGTCAAGGCGTGGGCTGGGCTCATCCAGGCAGCGTAGTGGTGAGGAACATAATTCGCTAGTTTAGCAAAATTCGGGAATGAATTTCGCTAGCCTGGTCGGATGGCGAGGGACCCAAAGCAGCTCAACCCCCGGCCCGCGGGTCGGACGCCACCGGCGGACCGCGATCGCAGCGTCCCCCTCATTCTGCTGGCACGCTTCTTGCGGGCTTTCGCTGACGGATTTGTCAGCATCGTTCTGGCCCGGTATTTGAGTTCCCTGGGCTTCTCGCCGCTGCAGATCGGTGCGGTGGTCACTGGGAGCCTGATCGGATCCGCCGCCCTGACCCTCGGTGTGGGCCTCGGAGCCGGGCGCCGACAGCTTCGCCACCTGCTCCTAGCCGCCGCCGCCCTCATGGCCGCCACGGGGGTCAGTTTCGCCCTCGCCAGCGCTTTTGGGCTGGTCCTCGCGGTCGCGGTCGTCGGAACACTCAATCCGACGTCGGGGGACGTCAGCGTGTTCCTCCCGACTGAGCAGGCCTACTTGGCCGAGCGCACGGGTGCCACGACCCGTCCACGTACCTACGGGCGCTACACCCTCGCCGGCGCCCTCGGCGCCGCGCTGGGAGCCCTGGCCTCAGCCCTACCGGGTCCTGTCAGCCACATGCTCCACATCCCCCTGCTGGCAGCAGAGCGAGGTGGATTTCTCCTCTACGCCGCCATCGCCCTGGGCATCGGCTACGTCTACCAGCGTCTGCCCAAAGATGATCACTCGCTCGCTCGCCGTCAACACCAACCACTGCGTGAGTCGCGTCGCACCGTCGTGGAGCTGGCTGCGCTTTTCAGTCTCGACTCGGCTGGAGGGGGCTTCGCAATCCAGTCGCTGCTCGTGCTGTGGCTTCATCTCCGCTTTGGGTTGGGCCCGACCACGCTGGCCGTCATCTTCTTCGCCGCCAGCATTCTGGCAGCCGCCTCGCTCCTTGTGGCGGGACCGCTGGCTCAGCGGCTCGGCCTCGTAAAGACGATGGTCTGGACGCACCTCCCAGCTGACGTGATGTTGGCCCTGGCCGCCTTCGCTCCGAGTGCCTGGTTGGCGGTGGGTCTGCTGCTCGGACGCGCCGCGTGCTCGTCCATGGATGTACCTGCCCGCCAGTCCTTGGTCATGGCGCTCGTACCACCCGAGGAGCGAATGGCAGCAGCCGGAGTCACCAACGTTCCACGGGCGCTGGCGACCGCCGCCACTCCAGTCCTCGCCGGCGCCCTGCTCACCATCTCCCACACCGGCTGGCCCCTGCTGATTGGCGGGATCATGAAGATCACCTATGACCTAACTCTTTGGAGGCTCTACCGCCACGTTCCAGAGCGGACCGGCGGGCGCCGGAAAGTTGACGCCCCTTCGAGGGGTCCGGAAACCGGGGGTCCACCGCTGGCTGAGGGGCACCCATAGCCCAGCGGCGGCAGGGCATCCGCATTAGCTGGGAGAGCACGGTGCACCGCGAGAGGTGACAACCGTCCTGAGCACCGAGACCTCCAAACCGAGCAAGAACTCCATGTCCTCCTCGGATCCGTACTCGACGGGGTCGTCCTCGGCACGAACGGCTGATCACGAGGATTGGACGCGATTCTGCGGACAGACGTCGACGACAACTGACGCGGACTCGAACGAACCCCCAGCTCAACGCTCTGCGATTCGACACTCAATCGCGGAACCTACGGTCCATGAGGGCGGGGCGGGAGGCTCACCGGATCCGGGCGCGGTGCCGGGCTCCCTGGTTGACCGTCAGGCGACGCTGGAGGCTTCTTCGAGGGTGGTGAGACGGTTCTTCAGCCGGTCGTTGGGCCTGTTGACGGAGCTGTGGGGTTTCATCGGTCGTGCTCTTGGGTTGCAGCGGGGCTGGTTGGCCGTGTTGTTCGCGGGGCCCGAAGCTGCGGTGCCGAACGGGGTAGAGACCCCCATGTGACAGGCACTGCGAGCAGTGCGAAGGCGCTGATGGTGTTGAGGGCGGTGGTGAGGCCGAGAGCTGCGACGAGGGCTGGTGCGCCGATGACGGCGGCGAGGGAGTCCATGGCGAAGGAGTGTCTGCGCGCAGCGCTGGACCGCCACCGCGATGCGATGATCTGGAAGGTCGAAGGACTCGACGACGAGCAACTACGGCGTCCAATAACCCCCTCGGGCACCAATCTCCTAGGCCTGGTCAAGCACCTGGGCGGCGCCGAACTCGGCTGGTTCTGCCTGCGCGTCGAGCCGCACGAGTCCACGCGGGACATCCTCGACTTCTACGCCCGCGCCCGGGCCGCCGCCGACCGCGCAATCGACGACCTCGACCTGGACGATCTGGGCAAGGCGTTCGCCTGGTTCGACGGCGCCGCGGTGTCACTGCGCTGGGCGCTCGTCCACATGCTCGAAGAGACCGTCCGCCACACCGGACACATGGACATCGCGCGCGAGCTGATCGACGGCGCGACCGGCGACCACCGCAGGACCTGACGCCCCCCGGCCACGGGACAACAACCTGAGACGGACGCACGGACACACGCCTGAGATGCGCAGGTGAAAGCCCTCGATCTGGACAACCCTTTTGGGAGCCTACGGTGCTGCCGGTCAGCCGAGGGCGACCATGAACGGGGTGTGGCGGCGGCGCTCGGCGCCGGGGAGGTCGGTGCGGAGGTCGAGGCGTACGGGGGTGTCGGCGATGACGGGGCCGATGACGAGGGTGTCGATGTTGCGCCAGCCGGCGGCGTAGCCGGTGAGGGTGCCGTCGGGGGATTCGGCGAGGTCGAGGTGTTCGGCGAAGTCGGGGAGCCGGTGCAGGAGTGGGCCGCGGTCGGCGCCGAAGCCTTCGGTGTCGAGGGCGAGGATGGCCGGGAGGTCGTCGGCGGTGGCGGGGCGTACGTGTGCGGGGGCGGGTTCGCCGGAGGGGGTGAGGCGTCCGAAGTGCGAGATGACGGTGCCGATGGTGCGGAAGCCGAGCTTTTCGTAGAGCGGGCGGCCCCAGTCGATGGCGTGGGTCATGAGGCGGCGGCCGAGGCCGCGGCCCTCGTAGCGGGCGGCGACGAGGACCATGCTGACGGCGGCGAGGGTGGTGCCGTAGCGGGTGAGGACGGTGGTTCCGGCCAGGCCGTCGCCGTCGGGGGCGTCGATGCCGTGGACCTCGCCGTGTTCGAAGAGGAAGCGCCATTTGTGCTCCTCCGCGCCCCAGTCGCTTCCGACGGCGAGGGTCAGGCGGCGGACGGGCAGCTTTGTCTTAGCGGCACAATGCCCTGGTGGGGGATGCGCGGGCATCCGGTTTATCGGGAGGGTACGGCGTGACGAAGCTGCACATATTCGACATGGACGGGACGCTGATGCGGGGGTCGTCGGCGAGCATGGAGATCGCCCGGGAGCTCGGTGTCGTGGAGGAGTTCCGGCAGTTGGAGGCGGCGCTGGGGCGGGGGGTTCTGGATCCGCCGGGGTATGCGGAGCGGGCCTACGAGTGGTGGACGGCGCTGACCGAGGCGCAGTTGAGGGCGGCGTTCGAGGGTTCGCCGTGGCTGCGGGGGATACGGGAGGTGTGGGCGGACATCAGGGCGCGCGGGGAGTACTGCGCGGTGGTGTCGCTGTCGCCGGACTTCTTCGTGCGCAGGCTGCGCGGCTGGGGCGCGCACGAGGCGCGGGCGTCGCGGTTCCCGGAGGTGCCGTTCGCGGCGGAGGCGGTGCTGGATCTGGCGGGGATCATGCTGCCGGAGACGAAGGTGACGGTGGCCGACGAGCTGTGCGCGCGGTACGGGGTGGGGCGGGAGGACTGTGTGGCGTACGGGGACTCGCTCTCGGACACGGCGCTGTTCGAGGCGGTGCCGGTGTCGGTGGCGGTGAACGGCGATCACCATGTGACCGGGATGGCCACATTCGCGTACACCGGTGATGATCTGCGTGAAGCGTACGGATTGGCGCGTGGCGAGGGTCACGTGAGCCTGTGAACGCTTGTGGAGCATCGGCTTCCGGGTAGGGTCGACTGCGTTCTACGCGGAGACCCGGCGCCACAGCGGCGGGACAGCCTAGCGCCGGCGGTATCCCTCTTCCCCCGCTTCCGACTATTTGTCCGGTGTGGCGAAATCTCCGTGGCAGGCTTTCCCGCCAGGACCAGGAGAAGCGCGAGGCGACGCTCACCATGGACGCTCTGACCACGAATTCGGCCGGTTCGGCCGGAGAGAACTCGGGCTGGTTCATTCCCGGCAGGGACGTGAACGAGGGTGAGCGGCATGAGCGGCCGGACGCGGGCGCGGAGGAGGGCCTGCCGTACGCGGAGGTGCCCGCGCCGGTCCGAATACCCGCACAGCAGACGGGCAGCCCGCAGCCGCAACCGCAGCCCTCTCCGGACGCCGTGCTGATCCGCCGCACGATGGCCGAGGTCGCCCCGGTCGCGGACCGGACGACCTCGTACTTCTACGCGCTGCTGTTCATCCGGCACCCGGAGCTGCGGGAGCTGTTCCCGGCCGCGATGGACGCCCAGCGGGACCGGTTGGTGAAGGCGCTGCTCACCGCCGCCGAGCACATCGACAACGCTCCCGTCCTGACCGAGTATCTGGCCAACCTGGGCAGGGGGCACCGCAAGTACGGCACCCGGCCGGAGCACTATCCGGCCGTCGGTGAGTGTCTGATCGGCGCGCTGACCCGTTACGCGGGAGCGGTCTGGAGCCCTGAGACGGAGGCCGCGTGGGTGCGCGCGTACACCGTGATCTCGCAGACGATGATCGACGCGGCGGCGGCCGACGAGCGGCGCTCCCCGCCCTGGTGGCAGGCGGAGATCGTGTCGCACGAGCGCCGCACGCCCGACATAGCGGTGCTGACGGTCCGTCCCGACCATCCGTATCCGTATCTCGCGGGCCAGTACACGACCCTGGAGACCCCCTGGTGGCCGCGCGTGTGGCGGCACTACTCCTTCTCATCGTCCCCCCGTCCCGACGGCCTGCTGTCCTTCCACGTCAGAGCCGTCCCGGCCGGCTGGGTCAGCACCGCGCTGGTGCGCCGGGCCAGGCCGGGTGATGTCATCCGGCTCGGTCCTCCCACCGGTTCCATGATTGTGGACCACAGCACTGACAACGGCCTTCTGTGCCTGGGCGGCGGCACCGGCATAGCGCCCATCAAGGCGCTGGTCGAGGATGTCGCATGGCACGGCCGCAAGCGGACCGTGGAGGTCTTCTACGGCGCGCGCTGCGACCGTGACCTGTACGACCTGGACACGATGCTGCGGCTGCAGGAACGGCACTCCTCCTGGCTGTCGGTGCGGCCGGTGGCGGACGGCCCGATCACCGACGCCGTGCGGCGGTACGGCCCGTGGCACGGCTACGACGGGTATCTGAGCGGCCCGCCGGGCATGATCCGCAGCGGCGTCGACACGCTGGTGCGCGGCGGCATCCCCTCGCAGCGGATCCGGCACGACCTCGTCGAGGAGCTCGTGGCGGCCGGTGACTAGGCGGAAGCGCCCTGGCGCCCTAGCCGAGGTCGGGGGAGAGCAGTCCCAGTACGCCCTCGATGTTCGCGTCCAGGTAGTGCCGCAGGGTCAGCGGGACGATCTCGACGGAGGCGAGCCCGACCCGGCTGAACGGCACGCGCACGACGTCGTATTCGCCGCTCGGCTCGTCGACCTCGGGGCCGTGGCGCCGGCCGGGGTCCATGGAGGCCAGGCGGCAGACGAAGAAGTGCTGCACTTTGACGCCGTGCGAGCCGTCCTCGGCGATGTGCTCGATGGTGTCGACGAACGCGGGGACGACGTCGGTGGCCTTGGCGCCCAGTTCCTCGTCCAGCTCGCGGTGGAGGGCGTCGACGATGGTGACGTCCTCGGGGTCGACGCCGCCGCCGGGCGTGATCCAGTACGGGGAGAGGCCGGGCTTGGTGCGCTTGATCAGGACCAGGGAATCGCCGTCGAGCAGGATCGCGCGGGCGGTGCGTTTGACCACGGGCCGGGTGCCGGCCCCGGTGGGTGTGGCCGGTGCTTCGATGTCCGGGGGCATGCCTGAGATCTGCCGCGGCACGGGTGGCGGCAAACACCTCCGGGGCGGCGAATCCGGAACCCGCGGTTCGGTCCGCGTCTACCAGGCGGCGGCGGCCTGGAGCAGATGGTCGTGCGCCCGCGCGACGTTGGGCAGCGCGAGTGTTCCGGCGCGCACCGACAGGAAGTAGGTGCGCAGGGGTGGCAGGGGCGGGTCGAGGAGGGCCACGATCTGGCCGTCGGCGAGGGCGTCGCAGCACAGGTAGCGCGGCAGGACGGCCATGCCGGCCTCGGCGATGACGCATTCGAGCACCGCGCGCAGGTCGGGCACGACGATGGCGGGCACATGCGTGGTGCGGGTGTCGAAGACGGCCGACCAGTAGTGGGTCAGCAGCGGCAGCGACTCGTCGTAGGCGATGACCGGTACGTCGTCGAGGACGGAGGGTCCGTGGGCTGGCACGGCCTGTGGGCCGCCGATGCGCTCCCGCCAGGCGGGGGAGGCGACCAGCACCTGCTCCTCGTCCCACAGCGGGGTGGCGGTCAGCAGCCGGTCGCGGGGCCGTACGGTGCCGATGGCGAGGTCGTGGTGGCCGGCGGCGAGTCCGTTGAGGCCCTCGTCGTCGCGGGTGATGCTGATGCGCAGGTCCAGTCCGTCGGTGGCGAGCGGCGCGAGGGCGGGCAGCGCGCGCAGGGCGGTGAAGGTGGGGGGACCGGCGAGGTGCAGGGTGCGGCTGGCCGATTCGACGTCGAGTTCGTGCTCGGCGATGTGCAGGAGGGCGTCGAGGTGCGGGGCCACCTTGTGGGCGAGCTCGTCGCCGATGGTCGTCGGTGCGACCCCGCGCGGCAGGCGCAGGAAGAGCGGGCGGCCGACCTGGCGTTCCAGGGTCCTTATCTGGCCGGTGACGGCGGGCTGGGACAGGCCGAGGAGCTGGGCGGCCCGGGTGAAGGAGCCGGCTCGGTGCACGGTGACGAAGGTGCGCAGCAGAGCCAGATCCATGGAGCCGCTCCTTCTTGTCGCGTCCCTGTCGTGTCCGGAGGTATCAATATATCGATGAGTCTTCATCGGTTGTGTGATTGGACACTGACGCAGAGTCAACTAGCCTTGTTCGAGCGGATCTCGGAATCCGCCCCGGTGACCAGGGTGGTCCGAGCCACGAGGGGGGAGGCTCGGGCCACCCCTTCCGCGTTGACCTGCGGAATCGGCTATTTCGCCGCGGCCGTGTCCAGCGCGTGCGTCACGTCCCGCACGATGTCGGCCGCGTCCTCCACGCCCACCGAGAAGCGGATGAAGCCCTCGGGGACCGCGTCGCCGCCCCAGCGGGCGCGGCGCTCGGCGGTGCTCGTCACGCTTCCGAAGCTGGTCGCCTCGGTGGTGAGCAGCAGCGCGCCGAGGAACCGGTCTGCGTACTCCTTGTCGGGGAGGGTGAAGGACACCACGCTGCCGTAGCGGCTCATCTGGGCCGCCGCCACGGTGTGCGCGGGGTCGTCCAGCAGGCCGGGGTGGCGCAGGCCGGTCACTTCGGGGCGGTCGCGCAGCGCCGTGGCCAGTGCGAGGGCGTTGGCCGCCTGGCGGTCCACGCGCAGCGCGAGGGTGGCCAGTGAGCGGTGCGCGAGCCAGGCTTCCATCGGTCCGGGGATCGCGCCGACCGTCTTGCGCCACAGGCGTACCGACGCGGCGAGTTCGGGGCGGCGGGTGGTCACGTAGCCCAGCAGCAGGTCGCCGTGGCCTGACAGGGCCTTGGTGCCGCTGGCGAGGGAGAAGTCGGCGCCCAGTTCCAGGGGCCGCTGGCCGAGCGGGGTGGCCAGTGTGTTGTCGACGGCGACCAGCGCGCCCGCGTGGTGCGCGGCCTGCGCGAGGCGGCGGATGTCGCACACGTCGAGGCCGGGGTTGGACGGCGTCTCGATCCACAGCAGCTTGGCCCCGTCGAGCACCTCCAGCTGCGCGTCGCCGGCGGTGGGCGCGAGCCGTACGGTCACGCCGTAGGACTCCAGGCGCGAGCGCAGGGTGCGGGTCGCCTGGTAGCAGTCCGCCGGGAGCACCACGGTGTCGCCCGCGCCGACCTGCGACAGCAGTACGGAGGACACCGCCGCCATGCCGGAGGAGAAGACCAACGTCTCGGCGGGCGCGTCCGGGGACTCCAGCTCGGACAGCGCCTGCTCCAGCAGCGTCCAGGTCGGGTTCTCGTCGCGCCCGTACGTGTACGGGCCGTTGGGCTCGCCCGGCAGGTGGTAGTGGGCCGCGAACACCGGCCCGGGCAGCGCGGGCTCGTACGGGGCCGCCGGAGGCCGCCCGGCGTGCACGCTGCGCGTGCTGTCGCCGGGCGAGCTGTCGTACTCGGTCATGGCTGCCTCCATGGGGTCGGACGGGGGCTGTCGGGCTCCATGATGCAGCTCACAGCGCTCAGTCCTCGTCCGGCAGCACCATGTTCAGAGCCCAGGAGACGATGCTGATGATCAGACCGCCGAGCAGGGCGGCCCAGAAGCCCTCCACGTGGAAGTCCAGGCTGAGCTTGCCGGACAGCCAGGAGGTGAGCAGCAGCATCAGGGCGTTCACGACCAGGGTGATCAGCCCGAGGGTGAGAATGAACAGCGGGAAGGCCAGCAGCTTCACGATCGGCTTGACGAGCCAGTTCACGACGCCGAAGACCAGGGCGACGAGCACGAGGGTGAGAGCCTTGTGGCCGGTGCTGTCACCGGTGAGTGTGATGTTCTGTATCAGCCAGATGGCCACGCCGAGGGCTGCGGCGTTCGCGAGCGTCTTGACGACGAAGTTCTTCATGGCTGAGATCGTCCCAGACGTGATCGCACAGGCAAGGGATGGGGCCGAAGTTGAAGGTGTTCCGACTGGACGACCTGGAGGCGGAGCGTGCCGCCAACCAGGGGGCGTACTTGAGCTTTCTGCGCCAGCGCAATATGTCCGCGGGGTTGTACGCCCTGAGCGCGGGCGAGCTCGATCCGCAGAAGCCGCACGCGCAGGACGAGATCTACCTCGTGGTGAGCGGCCGGGCCGCGATCACCGTGGGGGAGGAGACGACGTATGTCGCGAACGGCAGCGTGGTCTATGTCCCGGCCGGGGTCCCGCACCGCTTCCACCACATCACCGAGGACCTGAAGGTTCTGGTGGTCTTCTCGCCGCCTGAGGGATGACCCTGGTCCGGCGGGCGCCCGGCCCCGGCGGGCCCCTAGGGGGTCGGTCAGGGACGGATGGGGTCCCGAGGGCCCCACTCGGGGGTCCGGCGGGCCTAGCCTGGGGGCAGCTTCGAAAACTACGGAGGAAACGGTGAAGGAACTATTCGGTGGCCTGCCCTGGTGGGTCAAGTGGGTCGCGGTCCCGGTGATCGCGATCGTCGTCTTCGGCAGCCTCCTGGGCGCGCTGTTCGCTTTTGTCTTCAAGCTGGTGATCTTCGTCGCGCTCGTCGGCGGCCTGGTCTTCGTGGTGAAGAAGTTCACCTCGTCCTCATCGGACTCCCGCGACTCGTGGTGACGCGCCGGACCCCTGCGTACGAGCCGTCACGCCACAGGCGGGGCTGTTTCACGTGAAACAGCCCCGCCCGGCGCTCGTTCTCGCCAGTCGCTAGTCCTTCAGCGGGACCCGCTCGGGCCGGGTGCCGTTGACCGGGGGCTGGGCGCCCTCCTTCTCGCCCATTGCCGCGAGCAGCTGACGGGCCAGGCCGAGGCCTGTGCCGCCCATGGTCAGCGCCTTGGCGAACATCTCGGACATCCCGTCGGCGCCGTTGAGCAGCACCATGTGGTCGACGTTGCCGAAGGCCTCGGCCCCGGCGCGGACGATCTCCGGCCAGTTCTCGGCGAGCTGCTGGGCGACGACCGCCTCCTGGTTCTCGGCGAGTGCGGCGGCCCGCGCCTTGATCGACTCGGCCTCGGCGAGGCCCTTGGCCTTGGCCGACTCGGCCTCCGCCAGACCCCGCGCCTGAATGGCCGCGGCTTCGGCCTCACCGGTGGCACGGGTGGCGGCAGCGGTCGCCAGACCGCTCACCTTGGTCATCTCGGCCTGGGCGGCGGCGGCGACCTTGACGCGGTTCGCCTCCGCGGTGGCCGCCAGTTCGGTCTCCCTGGCCTTCGCCTCGGCTGCCGAGATCCGCGCGTCACGGTCGCCCTGGGCCCGGGTCCGGGTCTCGTACGCGGCCGCGTCCGCGGGCTTGCGTACGTCCACCTGGAGCTGCTGCTCGCGGCGCTGGGCCTCCAGCTCGGCGACCCGGGTCTCCTGGATCACGACCTCCTGCTTGGCCGCCGCTTCCGCGAGCGGACCGGCCTGCTGAGCCTTGGCGGCGGCCTTGTCGCGCTCGGCCTGGTAGCCCGCCTGCTGGATCTCGCTGTCGCGGGTGGCCTCCGACATCCGCGCGGCGGCCTTCTGCTCGGCCTCGGTGGCCAGCCGGTCGGCCTCGGCCTGCGCGATGCGCGCGTCGCGGTGGACGGCGGCGGCGTGCGGGGCGGCCAGATTGCGGATGTAGCCGGTCGGGTCCTCGATCTCGTGGATCTGCAGCGAGTCGATGATCAGGCCGAGCTTCTCCATCTCCGAGCCGGAAGCGGCCCGGGTCTGCGCGGTGAGCTTCTCGCGGTCGCGGATCATCTCCTCGACCGTCAGCCCGCCCACGATGGACCGCAGATGACCGGAGAACACGTTGTGCACCCGGGCCCCCATGAACTTCTGCTGGTCCAGGAAACGGCGGGCCGCGTTCGCGATCGACACGAAGTCGTCGCCCACCTTGAAGATCACCACACCCCGCACCTTCAGCGGGATCCCCTGCTTGGTCACGCAGTCCACGGACAGCTCGGCCTCGTTGAGGTCCAGCGACAGCTTGCGCACCGCCTGCACGCCCGGAACGACCAGCGTCCCGCGCCCGGTGACGATACGGAAGCCCATCCCCTCCTCAAGCCCCTCCGTGCGGTGCTTGGAGCCGGAGATGACCAGAGCCTCGTTCGGTTCGGCGACCCGCCACATGAGCTTGAAGATCCCGATCGAGATGATGATTGCGGCGAGAACCACTCCCGCCACGGCGCCGATGAACATCGGCATACGCCCCCTTACGATGGCCCCGGATTGGGGCCGCGTACGGGAGTGTGCGCCTGCGCGAGCCGCACTGGAAGACGCTTACGGATCCTTGTCGAAATCTTGACGCACAGCCAGAACCCCGCAGGTCAGCGCGGGTTCAGCCGTAGGCAGGAGCCACGTACACCGTGCGCGGCGCCTGGTATTCGACGACCACGATCAGCGTGCCCGGCTCCATCCGCTCCCCCGGCGTGACCGGATACGCCAGAAAGGCCTCCGCGCCGCCCCGCACCTTGACGATCACCTCGCCGACCAGGCCCGGTCCGACCGTCCCCGTCACCCTGCCCTGGAGCCCGATCACGGGGATCCCCCCTCACTTCGCGCGGCGCCGACGGCCCCCGCTGCTGACGCCATTGTTGTTGCCGCGGTCCGCCGACACCACGAGCGCGGCCAGCACCGTCGTCAGCGGCACCGAGGCCACCAGGCCGATGCTGCCGACCAGGGTCCGTACGATCTCCTCCGCGACCAGCTCGCTGCCCGCGACGCCCAGCACGCTGCGGCTCGCGATCGAGAAGAGCAGCAGCAGCGGCAGCGCGGCGCCCGCGTAGGCCAGGACCAGGGTGTTGACCACCGAGGCGATGTGGTCCCGGCCGATCCGCATCGCGGCGCCGTACAGCTTGCGCCAGCCGGCCGTGGGATCGGCCTCCTTGAGCTCCCACACGGCCGAGGTCTGGGTCACCGTCACATCGTCGAGCACACCGAGCGAGCCGATGATGACGCCCGCCAGCAGCAGACCCCGGATCTCGATGCCCGGGTAGAGGGCGTGGATGGTGCCGGTCTCGTCCGAGGTGTTGCCGGTCAGATGGCTCCAGGCGATGAAGACCGAGCCGAGGACACCGATCAGGAAGAGCGAGCAGAGGGTGCCGATCACCGCCACCGAGGTGCGGGCGTTGAGGCCGTGGCACATGTAGAGCGCGATCAGCATGATGGCGCTGCTGCCGACGATGGCCACCAGCAGCGGAGGGTCGCCGCGCAGGATCGCCGGGAGGATGAACAGCGACAGGATCCCGAAGCTGATGACCAGCGCGATCAGCGCAAGCAGCCCGCGCATCCGGCCGATGGCGATCACCGCGAGCGCGAAGAGCCCGGCGAGCAGATACATCGGGAAGGCCCGGTCGACGTCTGTCACCGAGTACTGCAGGTCCTTGGGGGCCTTGGGGGCGTACGCGAGCACGACCTTCTGGTTCAGCGAGTACTGCCGCGACTGCGTCGGCTGGACGATCTCGGTGAAGGTGCGGCCCTTGTCCTTGCCCGAGGTGACCTCGATGGTGGCCCGCTTGCAGACGGAGGTGTCGCCGCTCGCGCCGCTGCCCGCGTTGGCCTCCGAGCACTTCAGGCTCACGAGCTTGACCACCTGCCCGGACTGGGTCTGCTGGTCGAAGCCGACCCCCGTGCGCTCATGCGCCGGCACCCCGCCCGGCCACAGCACGATCAGCCCGGCGACGACCGCGGCCGCGAAGGGCACCAGCACCGCGGCGATGACCTTGCGCAGGTGCCGGGAGACCGGATGCACCGGCCCATGCGCATGGGCGTGCGAATGCGAGTGCGAGTGATCGGTGCCAGTGTCCACGAACCGATCATCGCAACACCCACTGGTGTGCGTCCGGCCGGACCCGCTAGCGTGATGACACCTTTGCAAACGCGGGAGCTCGGAGCACCGGGCTGAGAGGGCGCTGACGACAGCTGCGCCGACCGCTGAACCTGTTACCGGGTAATGCCGGCGTAGGGAGTAGGTCTCATGACCATGCAGGATGCACGCACGCGCGAAATCGGCTGGCACAAGGGGTACGTGACCGGGTCACGCCCGGACATCGCGGTCCCCGTGCGACAGGTGCACCTCACCAACGGCCGCGATGTGACGCTGTACGACACCTCCGGCCCGTACACCGACCCCGGCGTCACCACCGACGTCCGCCGGGGTCTGCCGCCGCTCCGCGAGAACTGGATCACCGCCCGCGGCGACACCGAGGAGTACCCGGGCCGCCCCGTGCGCCCCGAGGACGACGGCCTCAGGCACACCTCGCCCCGGGGCGGCCTGCGCAACCTCGACGCGGTCTTCCCCGGCCGCCCCCGGCTCCCCCGGCGCGGGCGCGACGGGCAGGCGGTCACCCAGCTCGCGTACGCCCGACGCGGCGAGATCACCCCGGAGATGGAGTACGTCGCGATCCGCGAGAACGTCGCTGTGGAGGTCGTACGCGAGGAGATCGCGGCCGGCCGGGCCGTCCTCCCGGCCAACGTCAACCACCCCGAGATCGAGCCGATGATCATCGGCAAGCGGTTCCTGGTGAAGGTCAACGCCAACATCGGCAACTCCGCCGTCACCTCCTCCATCGAGGAGGAGGTCGACAAGATGACCTGGGCCACCCGCTGGGGCGCCGACACCGTCATGGACCTCTCCACCGGCCGCAACATCCACACCACCCGCGAATGGGTGCTGCGCAACTCCCCCGTCCCCATCGGCACCGTCCCCCTCTACCAGGCGCTGGAGAAGGTCGACGGCAAGGCCGAGGAGCTCACCTGGGACATCTACAAGGACACCGTCATCGAGCAGGCCGAACAGGGCGTCGACTACATGACCGTCCACGCCGGCGTCCTGCTGCGCTACGTCCCCCTCACCGCCGCCCGCAAGACCGGCATCGTCTCCCGCGGCGGCTCGATCATGGCCGCCTGGTGCCTCGCCCACCACCGCGAGAGCTTCCTCTACGAGAACTTCGAGGAGCTCTGCGAGATCCTCGCCGCCTACGACGTCACGTACTCCCTCGGCGACGGCCTGCGCCCCGGCTCGATCGCCGACGCCAACGACGAGGCGCAGTTCGCGGAACTGCGCACGCTTGGCGAGCTGAACACCATCGCCAAGCGCCTGGGCGTCCAGACGATGATCGAGGGCCCGGGCCATGTCCCGATGCACAAGATCAAGGAGAACATCGACCTCCAGCAGGAGATCTGCGAGGAGGCCCCCTTCTACACGCTCGGCCCGCTGACCACCGACATCGCCCCCGCCTACGACCACATCACCTCCGGCATCGGCGCGGCGATGATCGCCTGGTGGGGCACGGCGATGCTCTGCTACGTCACGCCCAAGGAGCACCTGGGCCTGCCGGACCGCGACGACGTCAAGACCGGCGTCATCACCTACAAGATCGCCGCACACGCGGCCGATCTCGCCAAGGGCCACGAGGGTGCGCAGGCCTGGGACGACGCGCTGTCCGACGCCCGCTTCGAGTTCCGCTGGGAGGACCAGTTCAACCTGGCCCTCGACCCGGACACCGCCCGTGCCTTCCACGACGAGACGCTGCCCGCGGAGCCCGCCAAGACGGCGCACTTCTGCTCGATGTGCGGGCCGAAGTTCTGCTCGATGAAGATCTCGCAGGACATCCGGCGCGAGTACGAGGACGGCATGCGCATGAAGTCCGAGGAGTTCGCGGCTTCCGGGAACAGGGTGTACCTGCCGATAGCCGACTGACGGTCACTCCGGAGGGTTGTCCGGGCCGCCGAAGTCGGGGCTGGTGAAGTCCGGGCTTGTGAAGTCGGGGCTGGTGAAACGGTGTCCGGGCTCCGGGGATTCCTCGGGGCCCGGACTGGTGAAGTCGGGGCGCGAGTAGCCGAGGCGCGGCATGCGCGGGCCGCTGGAGGAGCCGGAGCCGGGGCCGGGGCCGGGGTCGTAGGCGGCGGGGGTGGGGGGCGGGGCGGTGGCGGCCTGGGCGAGGGCTTCGAAGAGGAAGGGCCGCAGGCCGCGTTCGAGCAGGGCGCGCTGCCAGGCGCCGCGGGCGTGGGCGAGCTCGGGCGGGAGCTCGTCGGGGCCGTCGTGCAGGGCGGTGGAGCCGTTGCGCAGGGCGGTGAGGAGCAGGCTGATGATGGCGAGGACGATGCCGAGGACGGCGACCCCGGCGAACAGCCAGCCGGCGCTGATCAGCGGCTGGGCGATGGCGGGCACGGGGTGTGACAGGCGCAGGGCGTAGCCGGCGAGCAGGAAGATGACGGCGGCGGCGCCGGCCAGCATGGGGGTGAGGACGGCGACGACGGCGAACAGCCCCGCGCCGGAGCCTCCGGGGTCGGTGACCGGGCCCATGGCGGCCGCGTACTCGATACTGCCCGCGCCGACCGGGGCGGCCGCGCGCCGGGACACGCCGCGCAGGGTGTCGGCCGCCTCGCGCAGCTGGTCGCGTACCTTCCGGTACTGCTGGTATTCCGGGGCTGCGCAGGCGGCTATGGGTTCGATGGCGCTGAGCGCCATCGTGCGCAGTTGTTCGTTGTTGAGCGGGCTGGCGCCTTCGGCGAGAGCCTCGCGGATCTCGGCGGAGTGCAGCGCCTCGTCGAGGACACGCTCGAAGTCCTGGCGGTCCTCGTTGAGCAGGTGCTGTGCGCTGTTCATGTTGCATCCCCCGATGCTCCGTCTCCGGCGCCTCTCCGGAGCCCGGGTGGAAGCGGAGGAGAGCGTGCCTACGGATAACGTCGATGGTAGAGCGCGGAGATGACAGCGTGACAGAGTGTTTCCGGAAAATGGCAGCTTAGGGCAGAAGTGGCAATTGCGCGACCAGCAACTTGCCATCCATCGTCACTCCGCCGTCCATTGCCACCGCGAGAGCGTCGGCGTAGACATGCGGGCCGTCGACCACGGGCGTCGGACGCTCCTCCGCGTCCCCCGAGAACTCGCCGCCGACCTCCCCCAGCAGGTACGGGATGGGGCTGTGGCCGTGCACGACGCGCCGGCCGCCGTAGGTGTCCAGCAGCTCGCGGGCGGCCTGCGGGCCGTCGTCGCCGCGGAAGGCGAAGCGCTTGGTGAGCTTGCGGAACAGCTCCCAGCACTCGTCCGCGTCGCCGCGCTGGAGCACGCCGGTGACGGCGTCGTTCATCGCGTCGATGGTGGTGCCGTAGTCGAGGTACGCGGTGGTGTCGGAGTGCAGCAGCAGGTGGCCGTCGGCGACGGTGGCCGCGTCCAGGCGGGACATCCAGGCGATGTGGTGGTCCTCCAGCCGCTCCATGTCGGTGGTCTGGCCGCCGTTGAGCCGCCAGGCGGCCAGGAAGGTGGCGGTGCCGGCCACCGAGTTGACCGGGGTGTCGCCGAAGCGGTGGGCGCCCAGCAGCAGCAGCTCGTGGTTGCCCATGAGGGCCTTGGCGTAGCCGCCGGCGGCCGCCGCCTCAGCGGAGAGCTGCATCACCAGCTCGATGACGCCGACGCCGTCCGGGCCCCGGTCGGTGAAGTCGCCGAGGAACCACAGGCGGGCGGTGCCGGCCGCCCAGTGGCCCTCGGCGTCGATGAGCCCGCGGTCGTAGAGCGCGTCGAGCAGCTCGTCGAGATAGCCGTGCACATCGCCGACGACGTACAGCGGGCCGGGGCGCGCCTCCTGGTCGTCGGTGATCACCGGAAGATCCCGGACGGTCGGGGTGTACTCCGGCGGGTACTCCTCGCCTTCCCCTCCCGCGGGTGCCTCGCCTACGGGTACGGGGACGAGCCGTGCGTCGGTCAGCATGGGCTGGTAGCCCGCCGGAACGGCCTGCGCCGCAATCGCCGGATCCCAGCCGTCAGCCGTACCTCGCACGGGTCCCTGACCGGCCCCCTGAGTCATTGACCCCTCCACCACCTTCGCGCCCGCCATCCGCCCATCATAGGAATGACGATGTCGCAGCGTGACACACCTGGCTAGCAGGATTTCGTCGGGTGCCGACAAATCGTCACGCGCCGGGCGTTACGCGCCGCTCAATCCCCCGAACCGCGCGGCGGGCTGACCGTTGTGCGCGGTGGGCGGCGCTGCGAGGAGGTCCGGACGATCAGATCGGTGGGCATGACCTGCTGGACCGGGGCGCCGGAATCGGCTCCCTCGATGGCGTCGATGAGGAGCTGGACGACGGCGGTGCCGATCCGGCCGGGCTTGAGGGAGAGCGTGGTGATCGGCGGCTCGGTGGTCGCGTACACGCTGCTCTCGCTGCAGCAGACCAGCAGCAGGTCGTCCGGCACGCGCAGGCCGTACCGGCGGGCGGCGGCCAGCAGGTCGGTGCCGTTGGGGTCGAAGAGCCCGTAGACGGCGTCCGGACGGTCCGGGCGGGCCAGCAGCCGGTCGGCGGCCACCGCGCCCGCGCAGGGGTCGTGGGCCGGGTAGGCCTCGTAGACCGGCTCCTGGCCGACGCGCTCGCACCAGTCGAGGTACGCGGTGGTGGACAGCCGGGTGTACGTGTCCGTGCTGGTGCCGGTCAGCAGCCCGATGCGGCGGGCGCCGGCGGCGGCCAGGTGGTCGAGGATGTCCAGGACGGCGGCCTCGTGGTCGTTGTCCACCCAGGCGTGCACGGGCAGATTCCCGGCCGGGCGGCCGTCGCTGACCACGGGCACGCCCTGGCGGACCAGGTCGGTGACGACGGGGTCGTGGTCGGACGGGTCGATGACCACGGTGCCGTCGAGCGCGACATTGCTCCAGACGTCGTGCCGCGAGGAGGCGGGCAGGATCACCAGGGCATAGCCGCGCGCGAGCGCCGCCGAGGTCGCGGCCCGCGCCATCTCGGCGAAGTACGCGAACTCGGTGAAGGTGAAAGGTTCTTCCCCGTACGTGGTCACGGTCAGGCCGATCAGGCCCGATCTGCCGGTGCGCAGTGTGCGGGCCGCCGCGGACGGGCGGTAGCCCAGCCGGTCGGCGACCTCGCGCACATGGCGGCGGGTGGCATCGGGCAGTCGGCCCTTGCCGTTGAGTGCGTCGGAGACGGTCGTGATCGAGACTCCGGCCGCGGCGGCCACATCCCTGATGCCCGCCCGCTCCAGCCGGCGTCCGATATGGCGGCTCGCCTGGTGGTTCCCTGCTGCTGTCATGGCGAGCCGATAGTAGGGCTCGCGTGGTCCGTTGGCGGGGGGTCCGGGAAGCAGCTTGACAGATACGTTTCTCCATGGCTGAGGACCCCCGGCGGCCTTGAATCCACAGGCGGAGGACCAGAGTCGGCGGTGCTTATGAGCGCTCGCGCGGCGATCTTCTCCCGCATGGCCGATATTTCGAAGAGGTGTCAACTCACCTTTACGGGGGATGCGCGCCACGGGGCGCGCCACGGGCGCGCAGCGTTCCGGACGGCCCTCCCGCGGCCGCTCACGCCCTCGTATGGTGTGTCCATGAGCCCACGACTGCGCCCGGAACTCGACGGCATCCCGACCTACAAGCCGGGGCGTCCCCCGGCCGTGGCCGAGGGGGTCACCGCCTACAAGCTCTCCTCCAACGAGAACCCCTACCCGCCGCTGCCCGGCGTGCTGGAGGCGGCGGGCGCCGCCGCGCAGTCCTTCAACCGCTACCCGGACCTGGCCTGCTCCGCCCTGGTCGCCGAGATCTCCGACCGCTTCGAAGTCCCGGTCTCGCACATCGCCACCGGCACCGGTTCGGTCGGCGTGGCCCAGCAGCTCGTCCAGGCGACGGCGGGGCCCGGCGACGAGGTCCTGTACGCCTGGCGGTCCTTCGAGGCGTACCCGATCATCGCGCAGATCAGCGGCGCCACCTCGGTCCGGGTGCCGCTGGACGCCGACGAGGTGCACGACCTGGAGGCGATGGCCGCCGCGATCACCGACCGCACCCGGCTGATCTTCGTCTGCAACCCCAACAACCCCACCGGCACGGTCGTCCGCCGCGCCGAACTGGAGCGCTTCCTCGACCGGGTGCCCTCCGACGTCCTGGTCGTGCTGGACGAGGCCTACGTCGAGTTCGTCACGGACCCGGACTTCCCCAACGGCGTCGAGCTCTACCGCGACCGCCCCAACGTGGCGGTGCTGCGCACCTTCTCCAAGGCGTACGGCCTGGCCGGGCTGCGGGTCGGCTTCGCCATCGCGCACGAGCCGGTCGCGGCCGCGCTGCGCAAGACGGCCGTCCCCTTCGGCGTGAGCCAGCTCGCGCAGGACGCGGCTGTCGCCTCGCTGCGCGCCGAGGCCGCCCTGCTGGTGCGCGTCGATGCCCTGATCGCCGAGCGGGCCCGGGTGTACGAGGGGCTGGCCGCCCAGGGCTGGACTCTGCCGCCTGCGCAGGCCAACTTCGTTTGGCTGCGCCTGGGGGAGCGGACCGTCGACTTCGCCGCCGCGTGCGAGCTGGCCGGTGTGACGGTCCGGCCCTTCGCCGGCGAGGGCGTACGGATCACCATCGGCGAGACCGAGGCGAACGACGTGCTGCTGCGGACGGCGGAGGCATTCCGCAAGGAGCTGTAGAGGTGTACGGCTGTAGAGCTGTGCGGCTCTAGGGCCGGTCGGCCCCCTGCTTTTCCCCTGTTGCCCCCTGACACGCCCCCGGTGTCAGGGGGCAAATGTATGTGCGTACTATTTGGTTTGTGAACGTGTTCACTTTCACAAGCGCACCAAGTCAGGAGGCATGACGTGCAGGACGTGCAGCTCGCGCTGGACACCGTCACCGTCGCGCGATGGCAATTCGGCATCACCACCGTCTACCACTTCCTCTTCGTCCCCCTGACGATCTCCCTCGCCGCCCTGACCGCGGGCCTGGAGACGGCCTGGGTGCGCACGGAGAAGGAGAAGTACCTCAAGGCGACCAAGTTCTGGGGCAAGCTCTTCCTGATCAACATCGCCATGGGTGTCGTCACCGGCATCGTCCAGGAGTTCCAGTTCGGCATGAACTGGTCCGACTACTCGCGCTTCGTCGGCGACATCTTCGGCGCTCCGCTCGCCTTCGAGGCGCTGATCGCGTTCTTCTTCGAGTCCACCTTCATCGGGCTGTGGATCTTCGGCTGGGACAAGCTCCCCAAGCGGATCCACCTCGCCTGCATCTGGATGGTGTCCATCGGCACCATCCTCTCCGCGTACTTCATCCTGGCCGCCAACTCCTGGATGCAGCACCCGGTCGGCTACACCTACAACAAGGTCACCGGCCGCGCCGAACTCACCGACTTCTGGGCGGTGCTGAGCCAGAACACCACCCTCGTCGTGGTCTTCCACACCCTCACCGCCGCCTTCCTCACCGGCGCCGCGTTCATGCTCGGCATCTCCGCCTACCACCTGGCCCGTAAGAAGCACGTGGCCGTGATGCGGACCTCGCTGCGCCTCGCCCTGATCACCGCCGTCGTCGCGGGGCTGCTCACCGCCGTCAGCGGCGACCGCCTCGGCAAGGTCATGTACGAGCAGCAGCCGATGAAGATGGCCGCCGCCGAGGCGCTGTGGGACGGCGAGGCCCCGGCCCCGTTCTCGGTCTTCGCGTACGGGGACGTGGAGAAGGGCCACAACACCGTCGCCATCGAGATCCCCGGCCTGCTGTCCTTCCTGGCCAAGGACGACTTCACCTCGTACGTCCCCGGCATCACCGACATCAACAAGCTGGAGCAGGCGAAGTACGGGCCCGGCGACTACCGGCCCAACATCCCCGTCGCCTACTGGGGCTTCCGCTGGATGATCGGCTTCGGCATGACCTCCTTCGCGGTCGGCCTCGCCGGACTCTGGCTCACCCGACGCAGGCTGTGGCTCGCCCCCGAACACCGCACGGATGACGACGAGCCGCCGCACCTGATGCTCACCAAGCGGCGGCAGCTCGGCCCGGCGCTCTCCAAGTGGTACTGGCGGATCGGCCTGCTGACCATGGGCTTCCCGCTGATCGCCAACTCCTGGGGCTGGATCTTCACCGAGACCGGCCGTCAGCCCTGGGCCGTGTACGGGCTGCTCAAGACCGAGGACGCGGTCTCGCCGAGCGTCTCCACCGGCGAGGTGTTCACCTCGCTGATCGTCTTCACCGCGCTGTACGCGATCCTCGCCGTCATCGAGATCAAGCTGATGGTCAAGTACGCCAAGGCCGGCCCGCCGGAGCTCACCGAGGCCGACCTGAATCCGCCCACCCGGATCGGCGGCGATCACGACGACGCCGACCGCCCGATGGCCTTCTCGTACTGAAGGGAGACCGAGAGATGCATCTGCACGACGTCTGGTTCGTCCTCATCGCCGTCCTGTGGACCGGCTACTTCTTCCTCGAAGGCTTCGACTTCGGGATCGGCATCCTCACCAAGGCCCTCGCCCGCGACCGCCTTGAGCGCCGCGTCCTCATCAACACCATCGGCCCCGTCTGGGACGGCAACGAGGTCTGGCTGCTCACCGCCGGCGGCGCGACCTTCGCCGCCTTCCCCGACTGGTACGCCACCCTCTTCTCCGGCTTCTACCTGCCGCTGCTGGCCATCCTGGTCTGCCTCATCGTCCGCGGCGTCGCCTTCGAGTACCGCGCCAAGCGCCCCGAGGAGGCCTGGCAGCGGCGCTGGGAGACCGCGATCTTCTGGACCTCCCTCATCCCGGCCGTGCTCTGGGGCGTCGCCTTCGCCAACATCGTGCACGGCGTCAAGATCGACAAGGCGGGGGAGTACGTCGGCGGCTTCTGGGACCTGATCAACGTCTACTCGGTCCTCGGCGGCCTCGTCACCCTCACCCTGTTCACCTTCCACGGCGCGGTCTTCGCCTCGCTCAAGACCCTCGGCGACATCCGGGTGCGGGCACGCCGCTTCGCCACGGGCGCGGGCGCCGCCGCCGCGGTGTTCGCGGTGGCCTTCCTGACCTGGACCCAGATCGACGGCGGCGACGGCAAGAGCCTGGCCGCCGCCGCGATCGCCGTGATCGCGCTGCTCGCGGCGATCGGGGCGAATCTGCTGGGCCGGGAGGGCTGGTCCTTCGCGTACTCGGGGATCACGATCGTCGCCGCCGTCGCGATGCTCTTCCTGACGCTCTTCCCGGACGTCATGCCGTCCTCGCTGAACCCCGCGTGGAGCCTTACGGTCACCAACGCGTCCTCGACGCCGTACACGCTCACGATCATGACGTGGTGCGCGGGGATCGCAGCCCCGCTCGTCATGCTCTACCAGGGGTGGACGTACTGGGTCTTCCGCAAGCGCATCGGTACGCAGCACATCGCCGAAGCGGCGCACTGAGCACGGCTCACCTCACTGAGAGGGCATGTTTCACGTGAAACCGATCGACCCCCGGCTGCTGCGGTACGCCCGCGCGTCCCGCGCGTTCATCGTCGGCTCCGTCCTCCTCGGCCTCGCCGGGGCCGGACTGGTCGTCGCCCAGGCGATGCTCATCGCCGAGGTGGTCGTCGGCGGTTTCCAGCACGGCCTCGGCGTCGGCGGGCTGCGCACCCCGCTGGCGCTGCTCGCCGCCGTCGCGGTGGGCCGGGCGGCCGTGGCCTGGCTCACCGAGCTGTGCGCGCACCGCGCCAGCGCGGCCGTCAAGTCCGAGCTGCGGGGCCTGCTGCTGGCGCGGGCCACGCAGTTGGGGCCCTCATGGCTCACCACGCAGCGCGGCGGCGAGCTCACCACGCTCGCCACCCGCGGCATCGACGCGCTCGACGACTACTTCGCGCGGTACGTGCCCCAGCTCGGGCTCGCCGTCGTCGTACCCGTCGCCGTGCTCGCCCGGATCGTCACCGAGGACTGGATCTCGGCCCTCACCATCGCCCTGACGCTGCCGTTGATCCCGCTGTTCATGGCGCTGGTCGGCTGGGCCACCCAGGCCCAGATGGACCGCCAGTGGAAGCTGCTGGCCCGGCTGTCCGGGCACTTCCTGGACGTCGTGGCCGGTCTGCCCACGCTCAAGGTCTTCGGCCGCGCCAAGGCCCAGGCCGAGTCCATCCGCGCCATCACGGCCGACTACCGCCGGGCGACCCTGCGCACGCTGCGGATCGCCTTTCTGTCCTCCTTCGCGCTGGAGCTGCTGTCCACGATCTCGGTCGCCCTGGTCGCCGTCGGGGTCGGCATGCGGCTCGTCCACGGCTCGCTCGACCTCTACACCGGCCTGGTCATCCTCGTCCTCGCCCCCGAGGCGTACCTGCCGCTGCGCCAGGTCGGCGCCCACTACCACGCGGCGGCGGAGGGCGTGGCCGCGGCGGACGAGGTCTTCGCCGTCCTGGAGACCGCCCCGCCCGTACAGGGCACGGCCCCGGCACCGGACCTGCGTACGGCGGCCATCGAGCTCGACGGGCTCGCGGTGGCCGGCCGCCTCGGCCCGGTCTCCCTCACCCTCTCCCCCGGCGAGACGGTCGCCGTCGTCGGCCCCAGCGGCATCGGCAAGACGACGCTGCTCAGCGCGCTGCTCGGCTTCACCGAGCCCACCTCGGGCCGGGTGCTGGCCGACGGCGCCGATCTCGCCGCGTACGACCGCGACGGCTGGCACCGGCAGATCGCCTGGGTCCCCCAGCACCCGCACCTCTTCCCCGGCACGATCGCGGACAACGTGCGCCTCGCCCGCCCCGACGCCACGGCCGACGCGGTCCGCGCCGCCCTCGCCGACGCCGGAGCCGCCGACCTCGACCCGGACGCCCTCCTCGGCGAGGCCGGCTCCGGTCTCTCCGCCGGCCAGCGCCAACGCGTGGCCCTCGCCCGTGCCTTCCTCGCCGACCGCCCCCTGCTGCTGCTCGACGAGCCCACGGCCAACCTCGACGGCGACACCGAGGCGGCCGTCGTGGCCGCCGTCGCCCGCCTGGCCGCCGGGCGTACGGTCCTGCTCGTCGTCCACCGCCCGGCGCTGCTCGCCGTCGCCGACCGGACGGTCCGCCTCGGCGAGGGTGTCCGCTCCGGCAACCCCACGTCTCCGGGCGATCGGGCGGGCGGCTGGGAGCGGCCCGCCGCCATGGCACCGATTCCGGCAGCTGACGAACCTGCCACCGGCCCCGCCCGCCGCGCGGAGCCGCCCCTGCGCCGCGTCCGCCGTCACGGCGCGAGCCGCCAGGGCGCGGCGGCCCTCGTCCTCGGGGCGCTCGCGCTGCTGTGCGCGACCGGACTGATGGCGACCTCCGCGTGGCTGATCTCCCGGGCCTCCCAACAGCCGCCCGTCCTTTACCTGATGGTCGCGGTCACGGCGACCCGGGCGTTCGGGATCGGCCGTGCCGCGATCCGCTACGCCGAACGCCTCACCGCGCATGACGCCGTCTTCCGGGCGCTGGCGCATCTGCGGGTCGCGGTCTACGCGCGCCTGGAGCGCCTCGCGCCCGCAGGGCTGCGCGGCACGCGCAGGGGCGATCTGCTGTCCCGGCTCGTGGCGGACGTGGACAGCCTGCAGGACTACTTCCTGCGCTGGCTGCTCCCCGCCGCCACCGCCGCCACCGCGGGCCTGGTGACCGCCGGGTTCACGGCCTGGCTGCTGCCGGAGGCGGGAGCGGCGCTGGCCGTCGGCCTCCTCGTCGCGGGTGTGGGGATCCCGGCGCTGTCCGTGGCCGTCGCCCGCCGCGCCGAGCGGCGGATCGCGCCCGCGAGAGGCGAGCTGTCCACGCACGTACTGGGCCTGCTCACCGGCACCGCCGAAGCGACCGTGGCGGGCGCACTGCCGGCCCGCCTGAAGGCGACGGCGGACGCCGATCGTACGCTCACCGCCCTCGCGGCACGCTCGGCCGCGGGGACGGCACTGGGAGCGGGGCTGTCCGCGCTGGTCACCGGTCTGACGGTGATCGCGTGCGCGGCCGTGGGCGTGCAGGCGGTGGCGGCGGGCCGGCTGGACGGCGTGGCGCTGGCCGTCATCGTCCTCACGCCGCTGGCGGCGTTCGAGGCGGTGGCGGGGATGCCGCTGGCCGCGCAGCAGCGGCAGCGCAGCCGTGAGGCGGCGCGGCGGGTGTACGAGATCATCGACGCGCCCGAGCCCGTACGGGAGCCGGTCCGCCCGGCGCCCGCGCCGACGGCGGACCCCTTCCCCATCGCCGTACGCGGCCTGACGGCCCGGCACGCCGGGCAGCCCCGCCCGGCCCTGGAAGGGGTGGACCTCGACCTGGCGCCGGGCCGCCGTATCGCGGTCGTGGGGCCGTCCGGCTCGGGCAAGACGACGCTGGCGCAGGTGCTGCTCCGCTTCCTCGACCGGGAGGGCGGCACGTACACGCTGAACGGCCGGGATGCCGCTGACCTCGACGGCGACGCCGTGCGCCGCATCGTGGGGCTGTGTGCGCAGGACGCGCACATCTTCGACAGCA
>Ga0307517_10002973_pt1 | contig 26787 bp, 24 predicted proteins | sample 23_EM_MG_FD_194515 | JGI IMG/M metagenome (GOLD analysis project Ga0307517, IMG submission 194515) | Populus trichocarpa ectomycorrhiza microbial communities from riparian zone in the Pacific Northwest, United States - 23_EM | ecosystem: Host-associated > Plants > Roots > Unclassified | place... | reverse complement strand
TGAGTAGTCTCCCAGATGCCTCCGGGAAGTCCCTACTCAGGAAGCTTGGGTTCGGATATATGCTCTCCCCTATGGTGGCATATACCTCGCGCATAATTATGCAAGCTATTCCCGCTAGGGTAATAGTGCGGTTGTACAGATGAGGGGGAATGCAGATGGTTACGGGGCTCCAATGTTGTTATGGAACAGTCGCTTGAGGTTGACCAGCCCTATATATCAATGTTTGTTCCGGTTAATGGTTTCTACTCTTGAATTGGCTAGAAGATAGATAGCTATATTCCGGGGTTATGTGGTATTGTGGTTTCCAGTCGTTCAACACATAGAGCCCAGTGCGATTCCACTTTTCTTCTTTCTTTCGTGCTCTCTTTAGGTTCATTCCTCTCCTAGGTTCTTAAATTATTTGCACGGGCATCTCATTATTCTATCTTTTTGTCTGTATTTGTCGCTTTTTAGTTGTCTAGAATATGCTGAGATTGTGAATAGTCCAAGTGTAGCAATGGCGGAGATGTTTTCTAGTATCGTACTGGTCAGGTCACAGCAAGAGCTTATTTAGCATACTGCCTTCGGTGAAGATCTGAGATGCAATTATGCCATTAACCACACTAAAAAGCTTGCCAAATCTGCATACAGATTAGGGGATATAAACCACTAAAGGTATCCAATATCCTTAGAGCAAAGCCTATTCTCTTCTCATAGGCCTATAGAACTTGCTGTCAGCAATTGTCGGATCTATGGGGATGAAATTAGCTCCCCGTTCGCAACACGAAATAGCACTGGCAATGATTTGCTTATTTTCCTCCTAGCGTGAAAAAGCTGCCCGCCAAGACTTTAGCGCCCACATCCGGATACTTTTGGAATGCGCAAGTAGTTAGCCGTGAGTTGGCGATGTGTCGAGTACTTGACACGACTTGGAGATGATTTTATAATTTTCGTTTGTTTTTTGGTTGATTGAGATTAAGGTTTTCTTTACGCCATAGCTAGCGCTGCATGCGAGTTCTTGTACCTTAACAATGAATACATGATTTAAAAAAAAAAAAAAAAAAAAAAAACCAACCAAGAGGTAAGATCTTCACGCAACCATCTAAGTACTTTTCTATACTTAAGATATTGCAATACGATCACGCCTTACTCTCTTTACATACACTCCTCCTCAGGCTCAACAAGAGCCTACGCTCTAAGAACCCGGAGACTATTGGGATAGTCTCAACGGGCGGCCCAAACATAGGACTATTGTGATAGTTCTATCAAGCACGACGATCCACCCATCTTACTATCTGAAGGGATAGTATCCTTCGACGGATCACTCAGGACAAGCAAGCCAGTTCCGTACTATTTAAAAGATAGTACTCCCATACACCTTGGTGCAGAAAAGCGAGACTCGCTTACGCAGGAGACTACTGTCGTTGCCTGTTGCATACCTGCTCAACAATAGGATTGTTACCCTCAGGAAGACATAATGTATTGAGAATGACATTCAGGGCATAGGGATATATGCCAGTAGCACGAAAGCCAGCTTGTATGTTTGCCAGTATGAAGGCTTTAATATGGGCTCGTGCGAGAAGATTGGGAAATAAATCCTTATCAACAGGAACTCGTAGCTTATTTACTTCCTGTGTATAATAGATACTCATTGGTGAAAACACTCCAACATCAAGTGGTTGTAGGATATGTGAAGTATGTGCCAGCAAGCAGAATGGAAGGATCCCATAATTCAAGCGATACTCGAGTTACAGGAACGTCCATATGAGATCCAAAACCATCAAATATTAGGAGTCTCCACTCTCTAAATCATCTATAATTATACAGAGATTTAGTATAGATTTTATTTTAAATTAATCAAATATTAGCTCAAAACTTACGGTGTATGAGTTTCCGGTTCAAATATTTTCCCACAATATTCCAAACAAATAGCACGGTTATTAAACCCTTTTGTAGCATTTCCAAACAAGAATTCCATGTCTTTCTGAGTCTTGTGCCAGCCTGCCAATTGGTTTTCTCCTCAAAAAATAATCAATGGAGTGACTGAAAAACCATCGGCTGCAATAGACTCCACAACTGTACAGGACTCCCAGACACCATTTTCCTTATACACGGGAGACTTTTGACATATTCGGGTTATTCTTTTCACAGCCTTTCCTATTCCAAGCTGATATCCTTTCTCATCAAGATTATCGATATTCCTTGATGCAATTTGGTCCTTATTGATCATATAACTAAGCTTTAATTTTAAATAATATGTCCCATTAGCTGTGATTCTTATTTACTTCTTTGAAATTTTTTTGTAAGTTAATTAATCAGATAACAAGCAGTAGAAAATTCTTTTACATTAAGATATTAAATTATTAAATTTATAATTTAAAAAAGAGTATTTAATTATAAAAGATTATACTAACCTTAGCGAAAAAGTCATCCATTATATCCCAGCTTTGAGCATTTGCCCGTGTTGTTGCAATTGTCTTAGTAAGTACATATTTGACTTCAGTATGACGCTCAATAAATCAATTGATCCAATCACGTCCTAATTGTCAACTTGGATTATGGCAGTGAAGCAAGGTATGCGCTAAGCGATAAAAGGTTTCCCGGTCTGCTGGAATATTTGCATCATCCAGGAATACCAGACGGTCCACCAATGTCTTCTCTTCAGCCACGGTGAGTGCCTGAGATCAGAGGGCCGTTTCCTCTCTTGTTCACTGCCCAGGGTTCTTGATATGCCGACAGAGGGTTGGTTCTGCAATATCATACAGTTTAGCAATCTGCAGTATAACAGGTCCCTTTCTACCTAGGTTACACTAGAATTCCTCCAGCTTACTATGATATTAAATAAGAGCTAACTTTAAACGATCGGAGTAGGTATATGTTCGTGAATGGTTGAGCTCGGGCTCCTGCTGGCTGCTCGATAACAGAAAAATATCCCGCATGACTCGTAGTGTAACGGTACTCGATCTCGGCCTTCCGGTAAGCAGGGAATGATGGTATTCGGAATGATTCTCATACAATAGTGCCTTAGGCTCAGGTGCAGTGTTGTAGTTTATCTCTTATACCTCTCTTACATGATTTCCCCCCCCTAAACAGCCACAGTTTTCTGTTTGCTTTCCGTTCAAACTTCTATTGCCTTCGCACTTTTTCTACCAAATTCAAACAACTTATTTTTCTACAATTCTCAGGACACCATTATCCTGATTCCTTCTGCTGCTATCCACTTACTTTTTCTCCCACCATGTATACACCAATACTTAGCAAACAGTGCACAGATCTCCTCCATACCTCCATCCAACTTCGAATCTTGGAAGCACCCCTGTTCGTCACCCGCCCAGTTTCGTCGCGACTACGGTGGAGACTGTACTAATCAACCAAAACTAAATTTACCCCTCAACCCCGCTGAGGGTACTACCTCACTGATTGCTCCCCCGGTCTATGATAATATAGTCGCACCTCGTTGTAACGAAAGCTAAGATTCCAAGATTTTTCGGGACTTTTCGTTCGTTATAGCGAGGTTTTGGAAGAAATTCCTTATAGCGAGGTCTATTTGTATGGGAGCAGGGTTGTAAAATCCCAGAGGATTCATTCGTAATAGCGAGGTTCCCGTATAAAGAATTTCGTTACAACGAGGTGCGACTGTATGATATTATCTCAAATCAGTGCTCCCTAAAACCCCCACACTAACTCCAAAACCCCACCGAGCTTGAGAAATCCTCTACCTCCCCATTCTAAACCCCCATCCCACCACCCCTCACCAACTCATGTATATAACTCTATAACCACAAGCCACACCGCGACCCAGGCACCGATACACAAAAACCCGTTTATCCGCCAATCAGATATTCAAAACCCAAGATTCTCCCAACCCCCCCTGGCCAACCATCTCAAGCAAGCAAAAGCAACGCAAGTCCTGATACTCGCGTCCCCGGTTGCGACCAGGCGAACGTGTGGGGGTTGTTGCCGCTCGCCGCAGTCTTGGCACGAGTAGATTAGCACGATGAAAAGGACTTGCGGTAAGATGTGTACTGTGCCAAAGTGCCAGTGGATGCGTGAAACGGTGTGCTTTGCAATCCCAGTGTTTGTAAAAGAGTATGAAGAATGGTCTACATATCTATAATAATATTATAAATAAATCCAATAGACAAATTATTATTTTTTCAAAGCCAAAAACCAATGCTTCAATTCTCCCCTCCAGATAAGTTAGTCCAATTTTGATTTTTTTCCTCACCTCGCTTGTGAAATTTTCAAATTTATACACTAGATAATTCTATAACCACGACTTTGAAGACTTATGACACAACTCGTATGATACCAGATGCATCATCCGGCGATACCCCCAAGCGAGATACGATAATCTAGAAGTAATCGCGCTATTACCAACCACCAGAACTACAGAGAAAGACCCAGACCAACACATAATGTACCCACACACACTTCCCCAAAAAAGAATGCGACCCAAGCAGAAAGAACCCGCCACAATATCCCAGAATTGAAAGAAAAAACCCCCCCCGAACCTTCCAAGATTCACTTCCCCTTACTCCCGATATATACCCCCCCTCTCCCTTTTACGAAGAATAGGTACCATGCCACCAAACACCTCTCCACCTAGTACAGTACAGTACATACAAGTTTTATATACGCGCTTCCGCATGATAATAATAACTGCTCCTCAAAATGTCGCATCACACCCGCTCACTCGCCTCCTGTACCTTCTGCTGGTGGCCGGATGAGGTGTCAGCTAATAGCGCAGAGGGCTCTACCGGTATAAACTAGATAGTATGAGTGCGCGCTTATTCCGGACTTCTTCTTTGGAAAGATAAAAGGGGAAAAGAAAAACCCATCCTATGATAAGCTGAAAAGAGTCGTCGGTGTTCTTACATTTTAAACGCAAAATCCGGAGAGCTCGATGTAAGTCCGGTGATAGAGCTAAGTATTAATTAGACCGCTTCCCTATTATCTCTATACTATTAGCTTTACAATTTGCCGGTTGACCTTATTGGGTTTCTTTCTTTCTTTCTTTCTTCCTTGCGCTTTCGGCTCGCGTATGGTAATTCCGGGAGGGACTTCTTCCTTCCGTAAAAAGCCCGGTTGATCGATTATCCCAGCGCGAAATACCGAGTGATACCCACGTGACGCAGCGACACAAGATGCACCGCCTATTTTTTGAGATTGTTTTATTAGTTATCTAGCACACAGGTATAGCTAGCTACAGCACTGCACTCGGCAGGAACGGAAAGTGTCAAAATAAGCTAGTGGAATAGGTGAAAATAACAATCGAAGGTGTATACGATACAATAGGGAATAAGAGCCATAAAACAATGGGTATAAAAAGACGGGAAAAAAAATAAAGTCTGAAAGGAAAGCGAACACAGCACATCATAGCCCACAGAATTTAATAATGCATGAAAAAATGCCGAAAACCCTCACTCATGGTTCAACGACGTCAATCCCAACACTTCCGTTATCCGAGCAAATAAAGAAAGATAGAAAGCAAAGGGGAGGCATCACACGTGCTTAATATTTCGTCCGCAAAAAATCCATTCTGCGCACCGCTATCGCCACTTCCACCTGAATCCTACCATGACAAAACATCACCACGAAATAATATCCCTCCCAAGATAACACAAACCAATAGCACAAAAAACCTGCAAAATAAAACTCAATCCCAATCGTCGTTGCCCTCATGATAATCCAGAGCGTCAAGTCCCTGCCCGTTGGGTTCCTGTTCCCGCTGCTTCCCCTCTTCAGCCCCACCGCAATTAGTCTCCTGGAAAGCCCTCTCCGGCTGTGGAGAGTGGCTATGTCTCCCCGCTAGACGAAAGTCCTTCCCGCCACACTCTTCTTGACATGCACTAGCACAAGTTTCAGGAAACTCCGTCCTAACCCTCTCTTCATCAGATGATTGGGACATGCGTCTCGTGAAATTCAAGGACCTCTCTCCGACCTCCGAGGAGAATCCTCCGTCGGAATCCAGCTGAGGAGGACTCGGTTGGGTTTTCCCATGCCCATCGCCTGGGGAGTCAGTTATGAAAACCATAGACCAAGCCCCACTAACCATTTCAGCAAGAACGTATCCCATAGAACCATCCGGAAGCTCAACCCTATAGAGCTTTGCAGTTTCTCTAGAGAATACCGCAGAATCGGGGTTGAGAACCTTGCCCACGTGGGTTCCTTTATCGGAACTGGCTTCGATATATCTCATGCAGTCGTTCGAAGTTTCGGCCAAGTAGATGTTTAGTGAGATTGAGTCAGACCGTGTTTTCCCCGGCGCGACTACCTCGCCATCTTCGGGAGAGCTAACATCGACACCTACATTCCCGCTGCTCTCTTTCTTCTGCCGAGCGAGTTCGAGGGTGCTAGGGACGACATCTGCAATTTTGCCCTCCCCTTCCTTCTCCCCCGCAATCTCCCCAGATTGAAGAGAACTAGGAGCGACATCTCGAACCCCCTCCTCCTGCTCTCTCTTCCCACTCCTCTCACAGCCACTCCGCTCCGAGAGTGCATCTCTCCTAAGATCCTCAGACTTGGGCTCGTGGGCTTTGTCGCGGGCGATGTCGATGATAGCATCAGCTTTTAGCTCCTCCCCTGGGGTATTTCCCACTCCCGGTCCATCGCTCATGCTTTCCCCACCCATCCCCCTAACACCCCTCCTAGCTACACCAGTCAAAGCCTTCATAGCCTTCATCTCCATCTCCTCTATTTCTTTCTTGTAGCTCTGAAACAGGGATGCAATTGAGTAATCAGCGAGTTCTCTCGTATTATATGGGCGAGCTCTTACACGCCCACGACCATTGCCGGCGGGGTTGCGCACGCGTACAGGATTGTAGATCTTATTTTTATCTTCCGGTGTGTCATTTTCCTCATCCTCCGTCCCACAGAGACGATGCCCAATTTTCTCTTCTTCGAGATCCCCGAAAACCTTCTCACACGTGCTCTCTTCCAGAATATCTCGAGGTAACGGGGTTTTCTGTGGGCTGCGATGTGGTTGTAAGGCCAGGGCTCTATTCTCCATCCCATGCTCTTGTTCCCCCATGCCATCAAGTCCCACGTCTCCCTTTGGACCTTCAACCGTAGGATGGGGGTCCGCATCATCATCAAATTTGAGAAACTCTGCTTCTGCACCATCCCAGTCCATAAAATCCAGATCTTTCTCGAGCTGCTTCTGTACCAACTCCAGTTCTGTGTCCGGATCTCCAAGTCCCTTATCCACAGAATCTGTTACCGCGTGCTCATTCATTGTGGAGTCTCCCCCGCAGCCAACTCCGACGAGTCCTTCCCATAGAATTTCTGGGAGAGGTTCCAAAGGGTCCACATCGTATCTCTCAGGGCTTTTCTGATGGCTGTGGAGCGATGCACTATTAACACCACATTCTTCAAGGAGCGCATCGATCTCGTCATTGACCCTTTCAAACTCATCCTCAGCTCCGCCACCACTCTGCTTGCCGCCCAGGTGCTCCAGACCCCTCCCTGCTCCCAAGTCTTCCTCGACCCCCCGAACAGAACTTCCACCCCCAATTGCCTCCCGAAGACCCAAATGTTTAACACCTATCTCACCCGGTCGGGCTCCATCGGCTGTGTCAAGTTTGCTAGCAGCCAATTCTTGGTGGCTCTCCCCAACCCTCTTTCTCGTTCCGGTAAGGTCGCCACCCTCGTCATGCTCCACTTTCTCATCATGAAGCCCCAAGTACTCCTCATAAGGCAACCTACCCTTAGAGTAGATCCCAAATTCTTTCACTGGCTTCTCTTGCAGAACCTCAGTGGCTTTTTTGAACCTTTTCCTACTCCCTTGACCCGAATGCGTTTCTGTGTCATGGGAAAGTGAATCGCTCCCCACTGCAGGGAATCCGAATGTTTTCTGAGAGCACTTCTGTTCTGCGAGTTCGCCATCGGTGTTTTCCTCCAGTGAATACTTTCTCTTACGCTCGTGGTGTTGCCTCTTCCTCTCTTTTTCATGGATTGACTGCGAGTTGCCGAGTCCCTTTCCCTCCTGCTGAGAGATCTTAGGCCTATACAGGGCCTTTTTAGTTTCGCCGAATTGCCCCCTTTCTCCTTGCACTTGCACCTCCTCCGAACCCCCGAATAGTGAATCGCAGTCCGATGCCGGAAATCCAGCTGCCGGTCGGGAGCCAGCTCGTTCGGAAAATTCCCCATCGGTGTTTTCCTCAAACCACGACTTGCGCCTCTCACCTTTGTTTTGGCACTTCTCCTCTGCTTCAGACGTTTCCTGCGACTTGCCGGCTACCTTTTTCCTTGATTGGGGGATTGTAGGCTTATTCACCTTTATCAAGTCAACTCCTGACAGTTTCTCGGACTCGTCAAACAGAGAATTCCACCCCTCTGATTCTTCTTGTAGTTCTTCTCTAAGGAAAGACATTTGGCTCGCAACTTCGCTACTACTAGAAATTTCGAAAGGCCCCTCATTTCCACTGTCCGCAGCCCATCTAGTAGTTTTAGACTTCTCTGTTTTTCTCCCAAACCCAATTTTACCCCTCTCCTTTGAACGAACTACCCCCAAAACCCTCTCCATAATCTCCCGTTCCTGTTTCTTCAGGCGCAGCTGCCCACGGAGTTGTTCAGCTTCAGCATTAATTCTTGCAAGTGCGACAAGATGTGGAGCCTTTCCAGCGGCGATCTCAGCCACCCGCTCTGCTGTTTTTTCCTCATAAGACCCAGTTCGTCTATGCTTTTTCTGCCGGGCGGGTTTAATCTCCGTAGCAAATTTTTGGCCGGTGGATGAAGCGCAAAAAATCGTGTCGGCTCCCGCCCTAGCCTTTCCCGCTTCTTTGTTAGCGCGAGGCCTTCCTGCGATCTTGGAAATCTTGAAGGTGGGAGGGATATCATGATCGTCGGAATCTCCCTCAGACACTCCACAGCTATCTCCACTACTCACAACGCTCCCGACAAAAACTTTCTGACCGGCGGGCGCTTTAGAGTTTGAGCCAACCTTGACTCGCTTCCTTTTTCTACTGGGACCACGGGGGGAATAGTCCTCCAAATCAACCAAGGATTCAACATCATCAGGCTCCCTCATCGATCTAGTTACTTTTTTTGCAGGCTTACTAATTTTATTAATCTTTGGGCGGTATTCCCGGTCCCAATCATTTTCGGTGTCGGAATCAACATCAGTAATGTTCTCTGGTGAACGCAAAATTACAAATTCGGAACTACGCCTGGCGCCGAGGCCACCTGGGCGGGAACTGGCTCCCCGCGAGTCCATTCCACCGCGGCGATAGGGCGGCATTTCTGTAGAGGCGTAGGGAACTAGCCGTAGATGTGAGAAAAAGAGGGGAATTTTCGGGGAGCAGACGACGAAAGGGGGAGGGAGGTTTAAAACGAGTAGGTATTTTAAGACGATATTTTATCTAAAAATTCGCAAAGAATTAGCCTCAAGAGCACATTCCCTCCGAAAGGTGATAGGCATAGAGGGGCAGGTACAACTTAAACCTGAAGGCTATCCACAAATTCCAAGTAGGTGGCGCGAATATTTTTTAAAGCACTGGCCCGTAAAATAGGTTGATTTTTCTCCGCTCCGTTGGGTCGGGAGTTTCTGTAAGAAGCTTTTTTCAGAAGTCGAAAGGGGAGGTTAGAAGGTGGAGCTGGGCGCGGGAGAGAAGGTTGACGCAATGAGGCGAGAGAAGCGCGAGAAGAGAGAGGAGGGTAGAGGGCTTGAACGAAGGTGCAGACCACGTACGCGTCCTTTGGGCCAACGCTTCATCACTGGAACGGGGGACGCACCACAGCTCACTCTTTTACTTCCCCGGGAGACATCGCGACTAAAGAGGTTTCATACCCGCATCTCACGTCTGTCAACCTAATGTTCTTCTCTAGGTTTAATAATTCGAGTGATATCATATGATCCCAACAGAGTCTTCACAGCAGCAGTAATGGAGAGCCTAGGGAGAATTCTCGTTTCCGAGAGCAAATTATCTCTCTATCACCGCAATAATATATTTGATAAACAAATCTAACTCCTTCTCGCCGCGAAAAACCACCGCTAAAGCCCCTCCCCACACACTCACAAGTTATAGCAGTAGCTCACTTTAGTGCAAAGCGACACGGACACTCCCTTCACCAGCAATAAAACAGTCACTTGGACACGAGCTAACCAAACCAGCAAACCTCCACCGGGACACACACCCAAGATAAATCACCACGAGAAGAGAATATCCCACACAGAATAGACCTCGGATAGAACAAACTCTCTTTTAATATTATATAGCTCTCACTTCCACACAAACTGAACCATAATACCGCAAAGCAAGACACACTCAACTATCACCGCAACCAATCCCCCGAAACAAACATTTCCAGCCAAGAGCTCTCCATGCGACACAAGCCCTAGCCGAAGTTGGGAGATGGTGCGAGTTTTTTTGCAAGAGATATAGAGGAAAGACGAAATTTTCTGATGTGAATAGGAAGCGAATAATACTTGCACCAAATACAGGGAAAGAAATATGTCCTACCAACCGTTGGTAGAACAAGCGATTAAAATCCACGGATATTATCCTCATTCACTATCTTCAGCTCACAAATTTTCACCCACATAAGAGAAAATCCTCCGTACCATACTAATCACATATCAACTAAACCCCCTTCCAATCATTGACCCATCGGAGCAATGACAAAGTCATTGGGGTAATTTTTCCTCCTTTCTACCCTATAACTCACTTCTCATCCATCTCTAAATGTAGCCGGGGACTAAGACAAAAACAGAAAATTGGGTGACGTCCGAGATTAACCACCATCCCAATCTCTTAGGACATCACGAACCCCCCGCTTCTGCTGTCCCTCCACCCTCGCCCCCTTCTTCCCTCCGGGTAGGTTTACCTACTTACCTATTCTTTTTCCCGCAGGCCCCTGAGAGAGCGAGAAGCCCAACCCTCCAACAAACAATGCGCTTCCCTATCGCTCCTCGCCTCAAGTCCCCGTAAAACCATACCCTTTGAATAACCCCCCAAATCTCAGAAAACCGAGCAGAGGATGGCAAGTTAGTATGAGTTTACGAAAAGAAGCACACCCGAACGAAAAGGAGAAAAGAGGAGTCGTACCGAACCATTCTAAAAAAAAGAGCTCCGCTGGGAGCACACGGTTTGCTACAAAAAATAAAGAAAAAGGAGTAAAAGATCAAAGGCGGGGTACCGCACTCCCGGAGTTGGAATCATTTTACCCCTCTAGAAGAAAGTAAAATGAAAAAGCTCTCTATTTCCATGCATCTTTATACCATCTCAGGCTTTTCAGTGTCTGCATCCCACATTTTTATAAAAAAATTATTCACTCTAGCTTTTGAACTAGCTTCCCTATCTGGCGCTGCCGAGAGCTCACGATCCTTCCTTGCTCGGCACTCTTAACTAATTTTTCTGGTATGGAATTCCGGCAACTGTAAAGAGACCTTAACAACCGCCACCCAAACTAAACAATTCGGAAGCAAGCATTGCCGTAGCACTCACCATCCTCCCTCCCACTATCCCCATTATCATGACTCCCATCTGTCTTTTCACAGCAGTAAACTCAAGCGCTTAGTCTGTGCGTCTTTGGGTCCGGACGGGACCGACGGCAGCACCCGAAAGAATACCCGGGACAGCCGAGATCCCGGCGCCCGGGTGGGTGACTGCCTAGGAAGGACAGTGGGGACCTCAGGCAGTATCCGGGAGTTACCAATCGATAGAGGACTGCAGGGACCCGTCGTTACCCCCCCAGGACGGCAGCCTTCCCCGAGGGACGGACGCTCCTGCCCCACAGCTTAAGACACACGTCAAGAACCCCCAAAGCCAGAGCCACATGTACCCACAAGCTCCCGGGCGTACGGGATCACTACTTCGCAATATTCAAAGTCCCTTTGACATCTCTAATGCCCTACAAAATTGTCAACACTAAAGACAGTCTCCTAACACTTAGTTCACTTCTTCCATGAGTCACCTCAAGGAATTGTTCTCAAGACAGAAGATACGAGACCCGAATGACGAATTAGTAATTTTAGAGGACATTGTTTCTTTAGTGTTAAGAGATGTGGCGGTTGGTGTTCGATCGCTGTTTGCTCAGTTGACTGGTTGAAGAGACTTAGTGCTTCTGAACTAAGTGCAGGGATTTTCCCTTAGTTATACTTTGCATTAGGCACTGCAATAACTCGAATAATTGGACCACGTTCTAGAAGGCTGGAGTCGTCTCTCCTATCAAACTCTAGCGCTTTCTTTTTTCCCCCCCGATTCGTCCCCGAGAGCAGGTTTTTTGATGCGCCTGTCGACCCCTTTCCAGAGGAGGAAATCTAGGACTACCCGGTACATAGTCCAATCATTCGTTAGGTCATGTGTTGTCAGAAACGCAGATGGCCTGCGTGTACCGTATCTCTATATATGCACTGTCCGTCGTTAATCAAAATTCGATCTCAGTGTACGATATGATAAGCGGACAAGAAATATTTTCAACTTAAAGTACCCACCACGATGCTTACTTGCTTGCTGGGAGCGGACCCCCCCCCGCCCAGCAAAAATAAGGCATCCCTAGAAAGCTGTGCGGAATTCAAGCAAGAAAGAAAGAAAAAAAAGAAAAAGAACAGAAAAGAAAAAAGCCTCCACAAAACACTAGAACGAGCAGAAGGCTATAGTGAGATAATACACATGGGAGCAAGTAGGGGGGAGGCTCGAGGTCTCAAGTGGGGCTTTGCTAGTCATATCATACCAGAGTAACAAGTGCACAAAGCACCGATTCTGTTTTAAACCACGGAGAATCTCTCATTAAACACCTAAGGAGTAGGAAACACCTCCGTTGAAATCTATATACCAGCAACTCGGGAAGAGACACACTACCCAGTAGGATAAGTATTAGTTCCCAGGTTAACCTTCCATGAAATACCCAGCTGGCGCAGTGGTTAACACTCCTGCGCAATTAGCGGGAGCCCAGGAGTTCAATCCACGCTGACAATCAGTTATTATTGAACGATCCGTCATGTAGGGCAGGAGAATAAAAATCCTGCCCTATGGGAACTGGGAGATTGAAGAACTTGGCCCTTCATCAATAGGGCTGTGGGGTTTAACAATCCTGCTACGAGGTGGTAGAATCCGACTCTAGACCTTAACTTAAAAAAGGTTGGCGATCGGCGGGTAGCAGAAGCAGACGGGAGGGGGGGTTGGTAAAGAAATAAAATATAAAATAAATAAATAAATAAAAGTAAAATAATTAAAAATTAAAAATAAATTTTTCGCTTCTTTTACCTTGGGAAGGGCAGCTCTCCCTATTTATTGCCTTGTATACATAGCTTTTTTTTTTTAGTAAAGCGAGGTAGTACCAGTAGCACCGTACTGTCGGGCATGTAGATAGCCTATAAGTATATGGCGGCTGGTTCCATTGATGGCTATCATGACGCGGCCAATAGATCTCTGTCCTGTATTTAGGACCCTTCTGTACGATAGCAACCAACAAGGAAGGACGCTCCCCCCAACACCTTACCCGAGAGGCCCCCCACAGTACCGTACATCACGACCAATTACGCTAGAAAACCTTCGTGATAATAGCTCCCGCCTTTAGTTACAATAAAATACCCCCCCCACTGGCAAATACCCCCGGAAAGTCAAACAGATCAATAACAAACCAGTAATCGATATACCCCCCCACCCGCGCCCACAAGCTAAACAAATAATGTCCTATCCTATTCAGCAGGCCCAGAAAAAAATTGTGATTCCTTCACTGCTTATAGCATCCGTTTCATAACTAACCTAACCCCTCTATTCCACATCCCACAAACCACGATCCTCCCAAAAAAACCCCCGGAATCACTCGACATTGTAATTTTTCGCCTATATAACCGCAGTGTAGAATTAATATATTCCCATGTTACGCCCACCCGGGTGCCTCTAGAGAGAAAACCACCTTCTTCTGGACATCGCACACGTACGAAAAAGGGATAGTGTCAGACAGCTCGCAATAGGCTAGATTCATGGCTGGTCTGAACAGCGGTTTAAGGATCAGATGAGATTCTACCATTGGCTACTTGGGCACAGCATGATGTTATACGAAGACTCTACCGTAGGGTCGCCGAGCACCAATTTTTTCTGGAAAAATGGCATTTATTTATTTTTTCTCTTGGGATGCTATGTTCCGTTTTCACATTTCTGTGATAGGGATTGTGCATATCCGACGAGCAGGCTCTAGACAACAACAAAAAAAACATATTTTCTCTCTCCAGTTTCTCCCTTTCCCATCCCTACCACCCCAACTATCATACATATCGACAAATAATAATACCACCCGCGCGCATTTCCGAGTATTAGGGGTTTGCTTGTTGTGGGGTTCGGTCGGTGGTGGTGGAACAAAGTCATCTTGGTATAATACGGGGGTGTATCATACTCACCCAATTGATAGAATATAATAGGGTGGTAGGTGTAAACGTGGTGTGAGAAACCGGACGCACGGCGGACGGGGGGGAACAATTCTGTCATACCCGGGTAGTGGACAAGAATTCACCGGGCCAAAACATAAGATAATGTTTATTCGGTCTGTCAGAACTTCATCAAACGGAAGAAAAAAAAGGAGAAAAAAGAGAAAAAAGAGAAAAAAATCCCCCCGCGAAAGGAAAGAAAGTAGCGCGTCCAAGCCCATACAATGCTATCTTACAAACACAACCATTCTTCCCCCTCTCTCTCCATCACCAATCAACCCCAAACCACCCCCCTCCACCATCAACATTAACCCACCCCTCCTCCTCCACCGCCCTCTGCCAGCCCATAACGACCGCCAAAACCCTGCACGTATTCCCATTCCCGCCACAAAACAGCTTCCCAGCGGTCTCGCCGAGGATCTTGACGTCGCGGAAGTACTCCCTGGCCATGTCGACCACCGCCACCTCGCCCCCGCCAGCACGCGCATTTTCAAAAGCCTGTCTGGTCCAGCCGCCGGGGAGTAGGCTACGGGTGCTTTGCGAGGGAGGGACGAGTTGAGCGGGAGTGTAATCTGCGAATTCCGGGAGGGAGTATATTTCCGGATCGTCGGATGATAGGAGGACGGTGGCATTGTCCCCGGCGGCGGCGGCAGCAGAAGATATCAAATCTGCATAGTGTGACACAGACACGTGCCCTGTCTCCCGCCATTCAAAGGCTTTATCTTTACCGTCGCCCCGGCGGATTTGCGCGGCTAGTACTTCGTTATTGCCGGCTTCCTTCTCCAGCTGTTTCTTCCGCATCTCGACAGCCTCCTCGTCGGCAGCTGACAAACGCAGTCTGAACAGCGCCTCGTACCCGCTTCTTGCGAACGCGAAGATCTTGTGCTGTCGCTGGACCCTCATTTTCCTCGCATCTTCGAAGTAGTCCGCGAAGGCGTGGCCGAATGTTGCGCTTGTGGTTGAGTGTGCCACGAGCAGGTGCGGGACTTGGTGCGGGCAGGGAAGGACAAGGTTAGGAGGCGGAGGGCGGCAGGTGGGTTTTCGCGGAAGAAAGTAGGTGGCGTAAGTTCCCCAGGACCTACCACAATTAGCCACGCCAAGAAATAAGAAAAACGAGAGTGGGGGCCAACCAATTACTATCATCCACAAAAAACGTCCTATTCTCACTCATCGCCAAACCATACGCGCTCCACAAACCAAGCAACATCCTCCCAAGCCCCGGATCCGCGGAATCAAGCATGTACGTTAGGCTCCTTTTACAAACCCCCCTCAAAGCCGCTTTGTCCTCCACCCTGGGATTCAAAAAGTGATCGTCCACCCAGTAATACCCGTGATGCCCATGTCCCCCGTGCCCCGCAGCGGCACTGCTCGCTCGGTGGGCGGCACGGCACATCTCGCCGTACACATGCGGTCGCAGCAGGCCCCCAAGATTGGCGGGCAACTTCCAAGTCCATTTCTGGTTTCCCTCGCCGTAGTCGAGCAGGGTGGGCTCCACGTTTGTTATACTCGCCGGGTCGATTTTGTTCGTCTTTGCCGAGGCGGAAGGTTGGAATACCATGAGGAGCCAGACTATGCTTGACAGGGTGATTGCGATGAGGAATACCCTTCCGCGCGTCAGTCTTGGACCCATACTCCGTAGCCTGTGATCCTTCTTGTGCTGTGAGAGAAAGGGCTCCTCGGCTGCGCTGCGGTAACGAGGGCTTGCTCGTGACGAGGAAGGCATTGAGACCGGCTCTGCTATTATTACTGTTTGTTGTTTGTGGTGGTGGTGGTGGTGGTGAAGCGAACGGGCGAGGGACCGTGGGAGGAGAAGTGTTGCAAGTCGAGTGGAGGGTCGATGGAATTTGTAGTGCGGTTGGCTCGGGTTACACGAGACGGTTGGGCTCCCGACAGGGGTTTGAAACGCCACGGATGATACGCTGCGCTCCGCATATGCGAAACGGGCGTTTGAGGACTCTGCCCTTCTTTCCTCCTATCTGATTACTGTGCTGGGGAATTTTACTAAGTTGCCGGCACGCCCAGCAGGAGTGATGGTATCAGAGCGTTGCACACCCGTTGTTATGACACCTCTATAATACAAGTCATTAATAAACAGAGTGATAACTGGTGACGGGGCCTTACACCTATAATACCAGCCAATGATCAAACGTACGTCCCGAAACCCCGCCCCCAGATAACGTGACCTGGCGATTACTATCCCCACTACAAGCGACTCCACATACACAGGCTATGAAGCTAGAAGCGCAGCTACAGTACGTAGAGCAAATTCAAGTGGCTCAACAAGCGGGAGTGGGTTGCCGCTCAATTTTTAAATTCGACACGGGAAGCACGATAATCCCGTCTCAAGATGCGTGCAGACAGTACGAGCATCTCTTGAACCGGGAACAAATGCCCAACCCGCAGCCCCAGCCCACCCCCTGTAAACAAGTCAACCACACGACGCATTAAAAGTTAGTGATAAATTATGGTGCCAGGGAGCGATACACCTCTCACTCAACCACACTACCTTGTCATGCACAGGGTCAGGTAAGAGGTAATTGAACAGTTACTTAAGGTTAACCAGCTAAATATATCCCTGTCCGTTCAGATTAACTTTTCCCTACCTTAATACTTAGAATCTCAACCCATGCCTTCCACATTTGCCACTAGCTAACCACCAACCCACTTACGCTCGTAATAGCCAATAGGCAATTGCCCCCTCTAGCGAAAACCAAACCCGACACAGCCCAACTCCCTCGGGCTAACTCCCCACAATCACACACGATCACTAAAGGCAAGTAACATAAGGGATCACTCGAGACCACCTAACCGAACCCCACAAGACCAACGGACAATGCATAAAAAAATTTATAACAGATAAATAATACAGTGTTGGCACCCCTACAATCGCCACCCCCCTTGCGATTCCTCCAACCCGCCTAACCATGACACAAAATGTGCCATTCCGAATCCCGGTGGGACATATGCGCTCCTCCTATAAGAGTTAAAACCCAACACCCTCCCCCCACCATTACTTCCCCCTCTTTCCCATTCTCCCCGCTAAGGACAATGACTCCCTCCTTCTGCTGTTGCTCGACCCCCCGATCCTCCCGGGCTTCTATACCACCATTTCCCATCAAACATCGCTACAAACCTCTCATAACCGACACTCTACCCTCCTCGTTTCAAATCGCTCATCCGTTCCGGTAAAAGTACTGACGCTTACAGGGTCTATCCCCTATAGAGATTCCTGCGCTCGGGAAGCATAACTCGACAAACCGTTAGGGTTGAACGTGAGGGTGATATCTAGTAAGTTTCACAGAATGCTCCGCCAGGTAGGGGACCAGGGTCACAGGACATGTCCCACCCCGTTTCGCTATCTAGTGAAGTAGAGAAAGTGGGAGTGTGAGAGAATAGTTCTTCAATGGGGCAAATGCAAGCAGAGGCGGATACCAGATTCGTAGACTGCGTCGAAGAGAGAAACGGACCTTTCCACTGCGTTTTTAAAGGGGTGAGTGGGGGGCGGGGTGGGTGAAGAGGTGTGGAAGGTAGATATTAGGGTGATGTAATCTACTAGGTCGGGGCTCTCCGAGCAGAATTCCGAGAAGGAGAACACTGCGGTGCCGTCTTGGGTTCGGGGGACGGGAATGGGGCAGAGAAGACCGTCAGGGTTTCCAGCATCCATTAGTCATTCCAGACACTGATCCTCCGGCTAGAGGAGTGGCGACGGCAGAATGCATCAATCCCTCCCGCCTTCTCTCCGCTTTCTAATACAATACTACCTCCAATCTCCACCTTCATCTGGGAGCGCATCACCAGACGACCCAAACCAACCCTCCACCAATTCTCTTTTTGTCCCTTCCCCAGAACCCCCCACTTTAAAAATATCACACCTCCGCCCAAGCACCCCCACAAACCCTTCAAGCCCTCCAGATCCGCTGCCCAGGTCCCAACACGCCGCCACAACCCCACGAGCACCTGCCCACGAGCCATATACGACCCCCGGAATTCATCGAGGAATAGCATGTGCCCAGCTTTGAGTATTTCCTAGCAACCCTCGGCGGTGGAAATTCCTCCAGTCTCAGCCTCTCCCTCATCCTGCTACGTCGGAGATTCTCCAGATTGGAGAAAACATGCAACACGAAAGCATTGTAGGGCCACCGTTGCTCCGCGTTGGCAAGAAATGATAGAGGATATCCAGAAGCATATACTTCCCAGCACCCACCCGACAGTGTAATAGTAGACCCTGCAAGGTATTTCAACTCGACAGCGGATTCAGCGGTTGTCTGTAGACGGGTCAATTCATTGCCACTACCGCCGTCACGACCGCTACTACGGTTCCCGTAGAACACGGGTTCTGGTGGGGGTGGTTTGGCGGTTAGTCTTGCGAAGGGTTGTAATCGGTTGTCCAATTCCGCTGGGGGTGGAGCCTAGTAATATATGGAACACATCCTGCAGTACCAAGGCAGCTCTATAGCTCGGCGGGTCCGGAAGGATGATCTTGGAGAGGATGAGAACGGCATACGTGTAGTGGGTTTGTTATTGTCAGACCAGGCGTTTGCGGGGGCGCGCCGGAACTTTGGGGTCTGGCGGAACCTGAGACTTTGGGGCTTGATGGATTGATATTGATATTGAAACCCTGGTGGATTGCATTCGTACTGTACTTGTAGATAGGCTGGATGACGTTCCTGCCAAGAGATCTCTCGCAACAAGCGTGATCGCGCGCCCTGGAACTTAAAAAAAAAAAAAAAGAGTACCGACATGTTGCAAGGATCGGCTTAGGAACCGTACTAGAGAACAATTACGGCACACATATCCCATGCCATACCCGTCTCGTTTACTCGAGTACAAGTATTGCGCAGTCGAGTCCCAAAATACCGGTAGCAGCGGAGAGTTTAACCCTTCTGGGAGGAGGTGCCGCATGTCAGAGTACTCGAGTACCTATTGTACTCCCTCACAACTTTACGGTAGCGGTATGGTTGCGCTTCTGAAAAACTCAATGGATAAATCCATTGAACATCAGCCTCGGATCTTGAACCCTGGTCAGTCGGAAGTCCGCTTTTTTTTTCCTTTTTTAATTTATTACCGCAGTGAACCTACTTGTACGGTACGAGTTCTCGTACCAGTATGCAGCAGCTACGGCGGTAAGCACTGGGTACGGGTACTGTAACTGCCGCTCCACTTCTCGAGCAAGGGAGGAGGATATCACATCAGAAATGTGGCTGTTAATTGGAACCGGGGGAGGGGAGAGGACGGGCGGGGGGGTGGTGAGGGGCAAAAAAAAAAAGATGGCCAGCCATTGATTAGCTTAGCCTGAGTTCTGGGGTACGGTAGCTTGCAGTACCCACAATACCGCTTGAGCGTATTTACAGTACGGTGGGTGGTGGGAGAAAAAGGATTCTAACATGGGCTGAACTACGACTTGCTACAGCTAGCATACCTGCATCCTTACTGCAAAGGAATCACCGGCATCACTCGGCTCGCCTTTTCTCTCCTCCCTCTTCGGATTCTTATCGCACTGGTTTACCTTGACACAAGTTAGCTCGCTACTATTTCCTCTCATACCCCGTATCGTATGACACCGCCATATCATACGAGGCTACCTTACATTATGGTGCGTGGTTCGGTTCTGGTGGCTGCAAGCAAGTCACTCAATGCCACACCTGTATTTCACTCGCTTCACTTCACTTCCCTCCCTCCCTCCCTCCCAGCCACGCACGGACATCTTATATCAGCAGGAGCAAATTGAGGCCGACCAAACGGAGCTGAAAGCCACACACACCTCTCTTTCACACCGATTGTCGCACTTACAGAAACCTGACTTTTTCCCCCCTCCCACAAAAGCTGGGAAATTCAGGGGAAGAAGAAAAAAAATTCACAAAAGTACTCGGTATTAGGGGTATTTCGGGCGCGGTGCCACGAAATGTCTGGGTTTATTTCCTATTCTGGGGGTGCGCCCGACTTTTGCTGCCCTTACAAAAAAAGCCACAAAACGCGTTTGTATGGTGGAAAACCCTAGTTACCGTACCGTATAATACAGTAAGAACTGGAATAATTGAACCTCGCGCCAAGACGTCTGAAATTCCTTCTCTTGGATAGGGGCTCGAGAGCACTGCGAAAACTGGCCCCCCTCAGCCCCGGACTTGAGACAAAAAAACAAAAAAATAGTTGACCTTACCTTACCAGCAAAGGCAACTCCAACGTCCAAAAGTCAGGTTCAATTATTCCAGTTCTTACGGTATATGGGGTGCGCCCGACTTTTGCCTACCCCCGAGTAGTACAAGTAACGCTGCATAATAATTAAAATTCAATCTAAAGTGTGAGAAGAGGCAAAATTTGATTGGAGGAAGGGAAAAAAACAGTACTTGATTTTGGTATTAGCACTGGCCACTGGTGGTGGGTGAGCTGCCGTGCTGAGGAGGAAATCAAAGACCGGCAAGGCGCGGATCCACAGACTCTCTGTTGATCGAAGATGGTTCGAATCTCGCTTTGGGCTCTGGACTATCCCGTCGAGTCGTCGGTATGTACAAGTATCAACACATGCGTATCATACCGTAGTGACAACCATGACGCAAACAGAGTGGACAAAGCCAAAAGTCGAGTTACCATCCTATGATTCCCCTAACCCACGAAGGCCCTTGTTGCGTCAACGGGCTTGAACTTTGTGATGTGGTGATACCGGCACTGCAATTGTACGAGCGCATCAAAAGACCCATGCTGCAACCAACTCCAACTCCAACTGGCAAAAAAACAAGTGCTATTTTCCCTGTCTGCAAAACAACACGACAGTCAATCAAGACCAAAACCTAGCCGGACCCGAGCTACGGTAATAAATAGGTCAAGTGAAAAGTAAAATGTCAGAAAAGAAAGGAAAAGTCAAATAAACGAGACCCCCCATCATATGTCCGGTACATAAGGTACCATACCCGAGTACATACTGTACCCATCAACGGATAATACCGATATGTAAACCTAACCCATGCGCGCACCACCATTCTCAGGCTCCTCCACTCACCCTCTCCAAGCCGTCCATTCCCCCTCCCCTCCCCTCCCCATCCCATCCCAGACCCGATCCATCCATCCAACAAACTCAGCCACCCACCACCAACCCCAACCCGGGCACCACCCCGAAGATCCCCACTCGAGTACCGGTACTGGCCAAAAAGCTCCCACGAGAGAAGAGGGAAAAAAGGCCGCGATCCAATCCCGTTTCGCGCATACCTCCCATCGCAAGCACTTTCCCGTTTTCGGATCCCAACTAACCACATTCAACTGAGCAGGGATAACAAATGTGGACTTCCGCCCCCCCTTTTGCCTGCCGCTCTGGGTTGTGTTGTGTGTGTGTATCTGTGTGTGTGTGTGCCTGTTGTTGCAGCACCGCGATAAGTTAGCGATGTCATAGTTACCGCTCTGCTTTGGCTTCAAGTTCGCTTTTTTTATTATTTCCTGCCTGTTGTGGCGCTGGGGCTTTCGCCTTCTGGTTGCGATTGCGCCGGTGTGTGGAGGACCTTTGCCACGGGGATGCTTGGATGGGTTCCGGACAACCACACAAAAGTCGCCTGCCTGCCTGCCTGGTGGCCCTTGCGATCCATCTCGATCCAAATTTCTAAACTGGGAAATAGAAACTCTTCTCGGGAGGAGGGTATGATCCGGTTTTCCTCTGGGTTATTTGAATAATAAATTTGAACTGGTCCATGATTTTTTGCACTCATCCATCCCCCGGGCTGTGCGGGGAGTCATTGTTGCGGTTGGAGTTGGAATTGAAGATTGTTGCATGTCTTTATCAAATGGTTTCCATGTGACATGGTTCTGGATATTGATTTTGAACTCATTAAATGAAATGGGGATAGGGTAAGGGCCATTAGCGACTTTGTAAAAAGGGATTCCACCCAATATTGTGAGAGGAATTGATTTTTTTAAAAAGTTTTTTTCTTCTCGAATTCCCGTAATCTACTTGTAGCATGCCGGATTTTCCAAGAACCTGGGGTGGAGGGTAGATTCTGGTTGACCGGCACCATAGTGTAGCCTTTTCTTTCCTTTCCTACGGTACCGTATTCCCTGCCGGCGGTGGTTTGCGCCTCTATTCCTGTGGCCTGCGGTCTACGGGGGTGATGGAGGGGAGGAGGGGTTCATAGGAATCCGTAAGATACGGGTACATGAGGTAATGGGTGCGAAGCTGTGATGTGCCTGACTTTGCCTTTTTTACATTACTTGCTTACAGTATTTACCTGTCTGTACTGACTTGCTTGCGGTGCGGTACTTTGGGCTCGACCCGAGTTGACTGACTTGGGTGCCCTACCTATGAGGATGTGAAGTTTGTGGTATCCGCACTTTTTTTTTTTCTTTCCTTTTTTTTCCTTCTCATGCGGGCTATTGTGGAGTGTGGAGTGTGGAGCGGATGGTGGATGAATTGTGGGGTGGAGTGGGGAGGGCCACGCAGGAAGGGAGAAAGGGCTGCAACTTGGAGTAACTTTTTGCTGTGCTGTACTCGAGTACCGGTGCGATACCACAATTTGTGCTCCCACTGCTCCCACGCCAGGAGGGAGAGGCTGGAGGGAGGAAGGGAGGAGAGAACTGGAGGGAGGGATGGAGGGAGATGGTTTGTTGGGTGAGACAGTGCAGTACCGTGACCGAGAGCAGCAGCGAGCATCCGGTAGCGCAAGCCATTTATCGAGGTGGTATCGAAATGGATGTAAACATTCCAATGCTGTGCAGACCATAACTTAGCAGCACCACACTGCTGCTGGCTTTCACAATGCTAACCGCCTCCTAATCACAATAAATTGTATGCGGAATATGATAACCTTGTACCGGTATCGCGATTACTGTACCTTATCACTCCCGGTATGAGAGGTTTTATTGCTATTACGGTATTGCGTGTTGCGCTTATTTAAGGTTGGTTCAATTGAGGGTTGCAGTGGGAGAGGAGAGGAGGAATCCACGGGAATGGGAGGGGGGTTTTGTGTGTAGAGTAACACGGTGCGGGTACTGGAAGAATACTCGTACTCGAGTATGGCAGGGAGGGGGGGAGGAGGGAAGGGAAGGGAAGGAAGGGAAGGGAATGAAAAAAGAAAAAGGGAAAAAATATACACGCACGCAGAGAGGGTAAGAGTGGGAGAGAACTGTGGTTTTTGTATGGTTCGAAAAGATATTGATGGAGTTCTGACTTTGCTATGGTGCCGGTCTTGTTGGGGCCAGACTGGTCGATGGTCAGCCCCAGGGAGGCACAGTCATCCGACCGACCAAACAGGAACGCTGCTCATCAAGGCGGGCCTTCACTTTTTCCCTTTCTACTGGGGACTCCCTCGATTATCCCTTCACACAACACCTCCACTCCAGCCTCTCTCCGCTCCACACTCCTCTGCCACCACACATCCTCTCCACACACCTGCCACTCAGCTCCCCACCCCGGAACCCACGAACGAACTAGAGAGACTACATGTCCGTGGCTGTCTGGCCAATTTGCATTTTCATGACCTTGTAATCCACTTGTGAGCAAAACCAGAACCAGACCCAGGAGCAGAAGGGAAAAAAAATAAAATAAGGGAAAAAATGCAAGGCTGAGAAAAAAAAGCTGATGGATTTGTTAACAAGCAGAGAGCGAACGAGAGAAGACAGCAAGCAGCCACAATCACGAAAGCCCACCAGACCACTTCCGAACACCCATCCTCTTCCCTCTTCAACTGCTAACTGACGACTACGATACTTGCACTGTCAACGCCTTTTACCAAAAGACGGATTTCTTCTTTTGAAGAGAGAAAAAAATTGGAAAAATTAAAAATTAAAATAAAAAAGAGAGAAAGAGGATTGTCGTCAGAAACTTTCACGACGACCAAGGAAAAACTTACGCCCACCCCTTTCTACCCAAGAAATTCGCTTCCTTTCCTACCCACCACCAACTTTCCCTTCCAACCCCCCCTCCCCCTCCCTTCAGAATCCTACCGGCGGTAACTCCAACGCGAGACCTTTCCCGTAACTTCAGTTGTCGTTGAGAGAATTGCCCAAGGAGGGTTCTTTCCACGGTCGCGATTGAATCCATCCATCTCTCCACTATCCACTGGCACCATCCACTTTCCCCCCTCCACTATCCACAATTCCTTTTACAATCCGTTTTGCTTTTTTATCTTACGTAAACTAATCGATTCGATCCAAGGGATAAAGGGCCGTATAATACATTTGCTATGGCGTCCCAATTTTCAGGCACCAACGGGACCGATATTAAAACCTCTGCTGCTCCCGCCGGAGCATCAAAAAACTTACCACCATTATCAACAAAGCCTTCAACCCTAACACCTCAAGCACAACTCGCAGCGGCAATCCGACAACGAAGCACCTCACCTAAGATTATGCCGGAGGAACACAAGAACAACACTACCACAGCTGCTTCCACCAACGAGCCACCAAAACAATCGCCGAATCCTGCAGCACTGCTAATCGCTGGCTTTGGGATGAGTACTCCCGCAGATGCGCCAAGGGAAGCTGCTCCTTCCCTGGAACTAGGAAGCCTACCTGGTGTTGCAGCGGCAGCTGCAGCAATGGAAGAGCGCGAGTCCCCAACAGCGAACCCCATGTCAGGAACAGACAGCTCGGGTCTTACTACCACGGCACCACAAGACCCTGGGTCGCTGCTGCCACCCGAGCAATATCCACCACTCCAGCCTCAACCTCCTACGCCGCAACAACCCCAGATACAACCCCAGCACCCAAAAGATACGGGCACTCCCGTAACCCCGGGCGTCGGCCAAAATCCCACTACTCCAGTAACCCCCTTCAGCCCCTCCGGCTCTAGCGCTGGTGTCCGAGGAAAGCATACCTGCCCACATTGCATGAAGACATTCACACGCCACCACAATCTCAAATCACACCTGCTCACACACGCTCACGAGAAGCCATACCTGTGCACAACCTGCCAAGCACGTTTTCGCCGCCTCCATGATCTAAAGCGCCATTCAAAGCTGCACACCGGCGAGCGACCACACGTTTGCACCAAGTGCGGGCGGAGATTTGCACGCGGGGATGCATTGGCGAGACATGCTAGGGGCGAAGGTGGGTGCGCGGGGAGGAGAGGGAGTATGAGTGGGTTGAATGAGGATGGGAGTATGAGTGTTGGCGGGGAGCATGATGAGGATATCGCGGATTTGGAGGGCTTGATGGACGATACAGATGGGGATGTTATAATGGATGATGTTGGGTCTCCTGCTGGTGCGAGCGGTAATGCGACTGCAGTGGGAGGAAGGCGCAGACAGTCACTACCATCCCTCCGCACAGATATACCAAATACTTCTGCGACTACCGCGAGCGCATTTACCACCACTGCGACACCCCTGAACCTAAACAGCGGCACGTCAACCGCCTCCTCTTCAGCAACCCTGGCAAGCCGCCACCACCATCTCCACCAGCACCACCACCATCACCCGCATCACAACAACACTTACCCACCGCCTAGTGGCCGCTCTTTAGTTACTGCCCCGGCAACTGCAAACCCCCAATCAACTACGTCCACTACATCTTCCTCAGCTCCCGGCCAAACCGCTTTCTCAGCATCAACTCCCAGCCCACTCTTTGCTCCGGGCATATCTCTCAAGAGGACTCCCGCTCCCGTCACAACCTCTACCCCTTCTACGACGACCACTACAACCGCCGCTACTACTGCCACCACCAATAACACGGTGCTCTCCCCAGCAGGCGTACTCACCGATTCTCCGGGAGCGGTAAGTCCCGGAATGACACGCGAGCGCACACCAAGCTTCACCAGCTCGGGAGGATTCCTGTCACCGCCGGGGCCGGGCGTGGGGAGTACTGGTACGACAGGCGGGAGGACAGGCGGGGCAGGAGCAGTAGGCGGAGGGGCGGGGAGTAGTAATGTTTTTGCATCGGGGATGGACGGCGTCTGGGCTTATATCCGTAGTTTGGAGGATAGGATTCGGATGTTGGAGGAGAGGGCCGGGAAGTAGAGAGTAGGCACACGGATATGCGGGTATGGGAGGGATAAAAGTGACATCTTTTTTACATTTTTTTTTTATACTTTACTTTAGTCTGGATGGATTGATGGATGGATTCTTTTTCTTCCCGTTTCTGTTTTCTTGGTTTTTCGAAAGTACTAGTTTTATTTCAACATCTTATCGCTTTACTTGTTGTTTTGTCTTGTTTGCTCTTGTTTGTTTGGATATAGTTGATGTCCCTCTCCTGACCCTTCATCCCTCCCTACCCCACGAACGATTCACGATAACTGACTGACTGATTGATGCACGGAAGACTTCTAGTACTGTTATTTATCACCGTTTGTACTTAGCTACTGGCGTAGTGTATGGAAGTTCCTTGGGCGGGATGGCTCTTATGATGTTTTTTTTTCTTACTTGACTGATGGTGGTAGTTGTGTTGTCGTATGAAGACAGTGTTTTACTATCATGGGTGTGGGAATGGGGGGGGGGGGGGGGGGGGGGGGGGGTTTTGTTTTT
>Ga0307517_10002972_pt1 | contig 26791 bp, 18 predicted proteins | sample 23_EM_MG_FD_194515 | JGI IMG/M metagenome (GOLD analysis project Ga0307517, IMG submission 194515) | Populus trichocarpa ectomycorrhiza microbial communities from riparian zone in the Pacific Northwest, United States - 23_EM | ecosystem: Host-associated > Plants > Roots > Unclassified | place... | reverse complement strand
AAATAAATATTCAAAACAAATTATATATAGCAATCAAAAGTTTGAGGATCAAATTTGATATAATCAGCAAATAATGACATTTCTAAATTTTTCACAACTTCCGGAAAGTGTTTTCCGCCCAAATTTTTCAGGAAAATATTTTCCTGAAAACCAAGCCAAATTTTCCTTTGACTGGAAAGTGTTTTCCGTTGACCAACTTTTCTAATGGCAAATAAACACAGGAAAGTTTGGAAAATGGTTTCCCGAAAAACAAACACAGCCAAAAGGAAAAACATTTTCCTGGAAACCAAACCAAATTTTTCTTTGACTGGAAAGTGTTTTCCGTTGACCAGAAAGTATTTTCGTTGACTGGAAAGTGTTTTTCGTTGACCGGAAAGTGTTTTTCGTTGACCAACTTTTCTAATGGCAAACAAACACAGGAAAGTTTGGAAAGTGAATTCGAGAAACATGACCTTAGTCTTTATATATTATCTCTTCGTTCCACTAAGAAAAATTGAAAAAAAAAATAAGAAATATGCAACTGCAACTGATCACCGTTAGGCAAAGATAAGTTGGGATTTGCATTGGAAAAGAGAAGCACCCAAGAGACGACGATGATGATCAACGTACAAAATTCCAGCCCAATCAATTTCTCTGCATAACCATCAGTCACCAAATAACCCCAAATAAAGATAAAAACTAAGATATTAAATATTAATCCAATTATTTTAAATCAAGAAAAATATGTTGCTTTCAATTAGCAAAACATTGTTAATTACATTGGAAAATGCTAATGTTGCTTCTTTGGTTTCAGCTTAATTCGCAAATAATGCCCGAGAAAAAAACAAATTTGAAAGTAAATAATAGCCCATAATCACTTTTCTTTTAAGACCTCAAATTTATTTATCATGATTAAAACTAATTCATCTAGAACTTTCTCAAAATTCCCCATCAAGTTTCTTTTTTATCTATTTAAACAATATCTTTGATGAATTAGCATGTTTTGATTCTTATCCTCATTTAAAGGAACTAAAGGTGGTAACCTACCATCTTTGACTTATCCAATGATCCAAGAGTTGAGTTTAAACATATATGGATATATACGGTGAACTGTCAAATCAAGAATCACTAAGTTTAGATAAATATTAAACCTAAGTATATGTAGATTTAACGAACATCTAGACCTAGTATCATTAGATTTAATCAAGCGTTGACCTTACACATATAATAAAATCAAAGATATTTTTTTATAATAAAATTAGAGATATTTTTTCACTTTAACATATAAGAGATTAGTCCTTCTCTCAATTAAATAGTAAAATAAATTGAGCTGTAAAGATCCATTGGATCTTTAACAACTCATAACAATAGTCTATAGAGTAATCTAGTAAAAAAACAAAGAACCCCAACTACAACCGTCCTTATCTGTATAAAGCCGCACAATTCCTACCTGGATGAGAAAACAAAACCGCCATCTCAAGCAAAGCATTTTTCAATATTTGTAGATGTTTTTGGCTGTATTTCTTTTGAGTGGCTTATTTGGCCACTTGAAGTGTTGATATAGAACTATGTTTTGAACTTAACAATTAATTAATTTTTTTAAATGGTTGATATAATATGATCTAGAGTCTCTTTAACCAAATAATTTTGAACCATATCACCTCTTGTATTAAAAAAATTTGACTGATGGATAGGCTTATTTATATGGTTTCCAAATTAAAATTATAAATTCAACCAGGAGAAGTTCTAATTGAAATTTTATTTACATCTTGTAAAAACTGCATTTTATTACCCTAAAAGCCTCACATGCCCTTTGTTTTTATTTTTATTTTTATTTTATGTTTTTTTGCCTATTCAAGGATTCTATCAAAACTAACATCACTCAACTCATATTCTAACTTGATGTGCAACGATAATTCACTTTAAGTTGTACATCCATCATATAATGGTTCATCATAATCTTTCAAAACTTAAAATAGTTATATCTACATTTGGTTATTCATTTAAAGGGATGTTATGTAAACCTTCACTGAATAATCCAAATTCATTTTCATTGCATCTATCACCATACTTCTATAAGAATTACTATAATCATCTATAAACCTAGTTATGTTTCTAGAACTAGAAATTGAGCCAGTCATCCTTTCTAACATGGTTATGTAAAGAACATAGGGTTTTCTATATGTAAACCAACATAAATATTTTTTAACAAAAATTTTTTTAAACAGATGCATCATCACAATATCTTTATGGTGAGACTTTTTATTCAAAGCACTTCATGCATGGACATGCAATTTCATCTTCACTAATATTCTTCATGTTAGAAAGTATAAAATTAATAAAACGCTTAACCCATTTTAGACAATCTTGCTTATACAACCCTTTGAAGAATTTTAATACTTCAATGAACTATGACCCATTAATTACTTATGAAAGTTATATAAAACATTGATGACAATATTTTTAATAATGTAACTGTCAATTTAAAATTCAATTTTTTTTATTAAAAACAAATTCACAATTCAATTACTAATTAATATTTTTACACAATTCAATTATGGGTCAAATTGTGAACTAAACAATGAAATCAACAACAAATAATCGATACCCAACTAATTACCTGTTATTTTTTCAATTCAAACTTATTCAATTTAAATTAATAATTTTTAATTATTATCAATTCCATAAAAAATCAATTTTCCTAAATTTCCTTAAATTTTCAACTTAACAATAAAATTAATAAAATATAATTGGTACCTTTTAAATAACCCATCATTTCTTTAATTATAACACACCTAAGTTATAAAATCAAACTCAATTTCATCAAATGACAAATTAAATTAATTTCTTCCAAATCCAAAATAAGCCCTAACATAAAAGTCATACAAGCAAAAAAATACTACAAAACAATTTCAATAAATTAACCTAAAATATAAATAGGTTACTAAAAAATGAGTAAGTTGTGTATTTAGTGCAGTGAAGCTTCATAGGAAGTTGTTGAACTAAGAGAGGGATGCCGACATTATTAATAGATTTAGGTCGATGAAACATATTTTGTCACAATTATCGGCAGACACATTGACAAAAGTTTTTATCATTATTTAATTGAAAAGTATCGACATAATTTTTTTTATCGGTGTTTTTGTTGTTTTTCGTTAATTTTTTGGTAGTGTAATCCAAGTAGTTGTTTATGCCTAGTTTATATACATAAAACAAAATTCGATTCTCTTTATCATTATGATTTTGAATTTTATATGGTAATAATATTGTTTTTGAAGTTTTACTTTGTTCTATATTAATAATATTCCTTAATAAAAATTATCACTGTCATGTCTAGGGTAATAATTGGATGAGAGGAATAATTAAAGGTATGTGAACCATACAATATATTAACCTCCTTTTTATTTTTGTATTGAAAGTGAAATTTTCTTTTTAGTAAGCTATTCGGATCAAGTCACATCAATTTGTTTTTAGAGTAATCTAGAAAAAAAAGAACAAATAACAAAAAAACAAAGAACAAAGAACCCCACCTACAATCACCTTGTCTATATAATGTCTCCCAATCCCAACATGGTTCAGAAACAAAACCCACCATCTCAAGCAAAGCATCATTCAAGTTCTCTCTCCCTTTACCTCAACAGTACAGCCCCAACCTCTCAATCCATGGAAACTATTGAAAATATTGCTGCGGACCAAAATTACTGCGAGATGACTAAAATGTTTTCGAATGATGAGCTTAAAAGGTATACTCCCGGCCTTCTTAGCTGTCTTCGATTACCAAACTTATGTTCTATCGTTTTAATTTCCACGTTAAACAATTTTTTTAGTATTAGGGGTTTCGAATTAAGAAAAGAAGTATTTTTATTTTGTGACAGTTGGACAATGCATCAGGCATTTACCCAGTCCTATGAATATTCAAGCTCGCCGGAAGGAGCTGCTTCAACAGCCTCTAAGACTATAGTTTCAGAGAGGAAAAGGAGGAAGAAGCTTAATGACAAGCTTTTGGAACTTAGGGGAGCAGTCCCCAAAATCAGCAAGGTATATGCCTCATTAATTAAGACATGCCATTAACAATCTAATTAATTCTAATACTGTTCATCACTTGTTGAATCTAAAACTTTTTGGTTTGTATTTTTTTTTTCATTTTTGGGTTGATCAAATTTAGTTGGATAAGGCTTCCACACTCAAAGATGCTATCGTCTACATCCAAGATCTGCAAGAACAAGAGAGGAGACTTCAAGCTGAGATAATGGAACTCGAATCTAAAAGCTTGAAGAAAGATCCTGGTTTTGACTTTGAGCAAGAGCTACCAGTCTTGTTAAGACCCAAGAAAACCAGATATGACCAAATTTATGATCATAGGGCGCCCATAAGTTATCCTATAAAAGTTCATGAAGTAAGTCACTCTTTAGAACTGGAGTGGCCTCACACAGTCGGTTCTAAACAGTGGAGATATGACACAGAAAGAAGTCTCTCTCTATGTATATAAAATGACTAATCAGTTATATTAGAACACTTTTTTTTTCCCTGATGTCGAGGATATATTAGAACACTTAATGGTATGTTTGGTGATGTGTTTCAGCTTAGGGTTAATTCCATGGGAGAGAAGACTCTGCTTGTGAGCTTGACATGTAGTAAAGCTAGAGACGCCGTGATTAAGATTTGTGAGATTTTTGAATCCATGAAGCTGAAAATTATTACAGCAAATGTGGCAATTGTCTCAGGGATGGTCAAGAAGACTGTCTTGATTGAGGTACGTCTCTTATCCCTTCTTCCCTCTCCATCACGTCAATAAATAACGCAAAATACGAACAGGGTTTTTTTTTTTTTTTTTAGCTTGGGTTTTTTCCGGGTTAGTATTCACACATCAAAATTATTTTATCCTCTTTATTCTTATAAAAAAAACAAAAATAGACTATCCATATTGAACTTTGATATTGGCTAAGAAAATTAACAGCGCAACACCTTGACCATGAGGGCAATTACCCACCTTAGATTAATGATGAATATAAGTTATTTGTAAACTTTGTGAAAACTAACTTAAACTGGGTCAAATTATATATAAAGAAAAATATACGGATAAAGATTGTCAATTTCACGATAATGTAAAAAATATAAATAGAAAAGCAATATAAGGAATTAAAGATATTAATTGTCACCATTAGTGAATTAAATAAAAAGATTCTTACTTTAGCAAGGAAGAAAGCGACTCTTGAGAATAGCCTTAATATACAAAATTGACAGAATTTACTTGTTACTAAAAAATATTCCAGCAACCCAATTTTAGCACAAGAAATACAGCTAATTAAGAAGCGATCAATATTCAAATTTGGCCAGGATCATGAAAGCTGACACCAAATTATCTTGCAGGCAGACATGGAAGAGAAAGATAATCTTAAAATAGAAATTGAAAGAGCATTTTCAGCTGAAAGTGATCCGGATAGCCATTTGAGCATGCAATCGAAGTAAGATCTCTATTGTCAACAATGCCTTGGAAATCACGTCCAAATAGTTTAAATGACATGTTCCTTACTCTTTTCTTTTACCATGAGAAAATCTCATAGTTGTAAACTGAAATAGCCATGTAATTTCTATGTTCAAGACTTGTGTTGCCGATTGCAGTTCAGACTGTGCAATTCATCACGTCCAAACAATCTTTTGTCGGATGTTGGTACATGTGTGAAGAAGTATAAATTATATTCAGGGTGACTTAAATCCAATTACAGGTTTTTATTGGGATGATATTGCAATGATATTTTTACCCTTGGACTAAAGTGGAAATTGAATTAATCACGTAAACCGAATTGACATGGGCACCCCTTTTCCCTAGACAACCGCCTTACATACGCACAATCGAATTTGCTTTCCTGTCGCTTCGTATCAAGGAATTAATTAAGATAGATATTCTTTTGATTTTTTCCTAATAAATAGATGAATGAAAGATATAAAGAAGTTGAACAACTAAAGCCAAATCAGAATATTATTTTAATTATTTAATCAAAGGAGAAGGTAAAGTATTTTTTTATAATTTGTTTTATTTTATTTTCTTACATGTTTTTTTTGTATGAATATATAAATTCTACATGAGTTGAATGAAAAACATATATCAAATTATCAAATAATAACATCCTTTTCTGTTCTAATTTTTTTCTTGTTATCAAAGTAGGTCAATTATATCTTACTCTAAATATTAGTTTCTGCTTTTTCGACTAAGTTGTTCATCCGATCACTTTAAGATACTTTGTTTTCAATTCTCTTTATTATCTACCACATATTTTATTTGCTATCCTTTATCAATAATACAACAACTCATTATAACATCAACTCATTAATTATAAGAAGAAATCTCAAGATCAGATGGATAACCAAATGACATCCTAATAATAATAATAAAAAAAGAAGAGAGTTCTTTCATAATCAAAAAGACATAAACAACAAGTCTTAGTGCAAGTTGGTAAGTTCTTGCACAAGAGATAAAATGGTACAAAAGAGATCACTCATAAAATAAAAAAAGAGAGAGTTCTTCCTAAAGAAAGAAATGGAAAATAGCCAAGGAGTTATATATGATATGAAGAAAGCATCAGTCTGATGAAGAGTGAGCCAAAATAAAATGGCCACTTGAAAAGCCAAATCTTGTAAAAAGATGTTTGGCTAGAGAAATATGGTAGCATCTATAAGAGAAGAAAAATGACTAAGAATTTATGTAAAAAATAATGTTTAGGGAAAACACATTTTAAAAAAGAAAAAAAAAATCTACGACTCTTGTTATAAACCTGAATGAATCAAATGTACAACTCTTGTTGTAGCTCAGGCTCAGGCTAAGGATCTAATAAAAACTAGTGAAAGAACAACTAAAGTAGGCTAGAGTACATGCTACAACAACAAAGAAATAAATTGTAATGCTTGCTCACACCTTACTTTCCTAACCATTACTTTCTCATAAGCTATGACTAAGAAAAATACTTTTTAGACCCAGAAGTTAGTAATGTGCTTGATTTTTATATATTTTTACTTATTTATACAAAAAAAACAAGGAAATAAGAGAGAACCAAAAGAAAATAGGCGTTATCATGGAGTGCTTTGTCAATTGATTCCAAGCAAAATAGTTTTATTCTTCTGTTTTCTAATAAGATCAATAATGTAGTTGGGCCTGTGATAACAGGTGATTCTGAACAGTTAGGTGTGGGTCCGTCACAACTAGATGAAGATCTACCCTATAAAGATTATGTGGATGGTCTAGCAGGTGCATTTATGGACAACCGGAACAATTCTAGGTCCAAAAGGAGGTTTGGACATGCTAGACCAAAATAACAACTCAAAATGATCATAACTTTTTATTTGACCATTGGGTCGTGCTCAAATTTTTATAGAATTTTTGAAAGGTTTTTTTCTTATAGCATCCATTACATCGCTACATAGACCATTGGATCTTTAATTATAAAAAATCTCACAGAGACCCCTGATTTCGATAGTTTTTGTGATTTTCTTTGTTATTTTTTGATTTCATACTATTTTCAGATTTTATTATTCTTTTCTATGTAGTTTTATATTTTTGTTTTATTTTTCTAGTTAAGCTAAGGTTTTTGACCTATTTAAAGCTTTGTAAACTTTTTAAATGGACAGACTTCATTATTATTAGTTAGAGAGAATAAAGTTGTGAATTTGGGGCTCATATTCGTAGCCCTTTTCGCCCACAAAAAAACTTTGTGTTCTTCGTTTAATTGTTGTCTTTAACTTCCACCTGTATCCATCATGGTTTATTTTAGATTTATTATGAACTAAATTTATTTTTCTAAGGATCTGATGTAGTCTAGTTTTGATTATACAATTTAAATTCCAAGTTATTTTATTTTCGATTTCTTTCATGTTAAGTGTTTATCCTTGATCTTAATGCTTATAATTTTCTGACTAATTATTGTTTGATCTATTAAATTATATTGAGATTGTGAGGTAGTTTATTATTAGAAAATGTATGGATTAAAGACCATTAGTTGAGTGAAAGATAGAGATACTTTACTTGCGATTATTGAGACTATAGAAAAATCTCAAGAACTTAATGAATCTTCAAATAATTTAATTTTTATATAAATATGTTTAATTATTAGATAGAGATATTTTTAATATTATTCAAGAGAAAACATTGAATAATTAAGGGAACTTTTAATCCTCAACATGAGGTTTTGTTATTTTCTAACAATGAATAATAAATTGTGTCGGAATAACTAGGTGAAATCAAAAGCTCTAGATTTATTTTTATTATCTCTACAACCTTAAGTTGTACACTTTATTTTTTTTATTTACTTTTATCAAATACTTTAGTTTAATTTAGGTGGTCATTTCTATAAAATTTTGTTTTGATTTCTAAATAGTAATTAATTTGGCAAATTTCAAAACTCAATAGCATAATTAGTCCTTGTGGGTTCAATATTTTTTTCTTCACAAAAACTTTACAACTTATTATGATTTTGTTCACTTGTAAATATGATCACATTAAGTTTTTAGCATCATTTTCGGGGATTAGTAATTTGTTATTAATATTGATACTAGCAAGATTGTTACTAATTTAGATTATTTATTTATTATTGTTATTATTAAAGAATGCTTTTATTAGATCTCGGTTTTGCTTTTCTTTTTATTTCAGGATTTAGAAATGTTCGACCTATTCTAAACCATTAGAAATTTTCCAAAGTAAAAAAAAAAATTAAAAGAATGAGGACTAAATCTGATAGAAAAATTAAAAGATGATAAAATCATAATAAAAAATTAATTTTAAAAAATATCTCAAATAAAAAATAGAAACCAAATCTGATAAATGAAATAATCGAAGGAGAATAAAATTGAAAAATATTTTATAAATTATTTCAAATAAAATAAATAATGATAAAAAGAACTGGAACCAAATTTAAAGGAAAAATAAATTGAAAGGTTGCTTTAAAAATTTGAAGAATCAACATGTAAAAATCATGGAGGAAAGAGAAAAGAAAAAAAACCGGCAACCAAGACAATTTCAATGTCATTATAGAAGACAATGTTTAGTCACCAAGAGACATTGCATGCATCACTCGAAGAGCGCGAACATCTATCATCTATTGGCACGTGCGTTGTATATGATAAACATTTTTGTTTTTAAATTATATTTTATAATTATTAAAATATGAAATTGCTTATTCACGCTAGTTTTGGTGGTTTTTAGAAATTGTTCTATTATAAGAATTATGAACAAATAATTAGATATAATTAACTTAATTTTAATAAAATATTATGATATGTTATTCGCTGTGTTTAATTTTGTTAAATAAGACTGAATTGTGATTGAAGTTATGTGAATTATTGAGGCCGGAAAAACTGTGTTGGTAAGTGAATTTTCCTGGTTTGGGTTTCTCTAGATAGAGAGTAGAGGCTAGAAAACATGTCGCTGTGCATATTTTTTTTTAATTGTGTTGCAATTATTATATGCAACTTTATATATCAATTATGACATGCGAATAAAAATTGCATTTCATGAAATTATAAAATTGTGTTTGATAGCTAAATATTTTTTTATGTGTTTTTTTTTTTTTTACTGTTATAAGATCCCAAAAAGAATCCAGTAAGTGCCACCTTATTTATTACTTTCTTCGAGGAGGCATTTACAGTTTTCCTTGTCACTAGTCTTTTACTCGGTCTGAAACAGATAAACAGTAAAAAATGCCGTCTCCTTTTTTCTCAATTCCTGGAGCTATGAGCAAGCAAGCGAACTAGCTAGCTAGTTAGCAGAAGAAATGAGCAAAACCATGGAAGGACTCTATTCTCTTCTCTATCTAACCTTAGTCTTTACAATCCTCTTCACTCTACACACCCAGATTGCTCACAAATTACTCGTAGGCCACCACCCTCTTCACCTCAAGAAATCCCCACATCTCCCTCTCAGGTTCAATTCTGATGGCACCTTCAAAATCCTTCAGGTTCTTTTCTGTTTCCTTGACATCCATTCTTTTTTATTCTTGTTCATGTTTTAGCAGTAATTTTGATTTTCTTTCTTGTACTGTTTCGTGATCAAGAATGGTCTCTGTGAAAGTTAACAGGTGGCTGATATGCATTACGGAACTGGGATGCTGACACGGTGTAGAGATGTGTTAGCTTCTGAGTTTGATTACTGTTCTGATTTGAACACCACTCGTTTTCTTAAGAGGATCATTCAATCTGAGAAGCCTGATTTCATTGCTTTTACAGGTACCCTGTTCATTCTTTTTACTCCTATTTTTTTGTTTTTTTGTTTTTTTCATGTGATATCTGCTGAGAATATAGCTTTGTGTTCATGAATATAGAGACCCTTTTTATATTGCATGGTGAAGATGGTGATGCCTATTTTAAAATTGGTTGAATATGGCTTGTATTCTTGTTCCAGCTTCAGTGGATCCAAACTATATTGATTCTGATCATAGTGAAATTTCCTTTCTTCGGCTGTAGACATATAGTCACAGACTAAGACATAGACATAGACATAGACGAACCACATAAAAAGGAAAGATTGTAATTTCTTGTGATAGTATAAATTTGTTTATTGATGGTAGTTAGGATTATGAAGAGATTGAGTATAGACTTTGGAGAGGTGTTTCGAGCATAAAAATTGTGTTTTGGGACTGGGAGAAGTAAGGTCAAAGACGGGTATATGCGAAATTTGCCTTGTTTCTTGACTGGCATAGCGGTTTAGAGGATGGGTTCTGTTCCTTGTTTCTACTTGGTAATGAAATTATGAATTTCTTCTATTGAGTATACAATTGAATTGCGGCATTGAAGGGTGGAGATCCACTTCCCTTCGTTTTTTTCTTCCTCAGTCACTAACTTGAATTCAGTTCTTGTAACTAGGAGATAACATATTTGGACCAAGCACTCATGATGCTGCAGAATCTCTGCTTCGTGCCTTTGGTCCTGCCATGGATTCTGGACTTCCATGGGCTGCAGTTTTAGGAAACCATGACCAAGAATCAACAATGACTCGAGAAGAATTAATGTCTTTCATATCCTTGATGGATTACTCAGTCACACAAACCAATCCACCTGTGGATGATCTCTCTAGCGCTGCTGAAGGAGACGTGACAAAAAATATTGATGGATTTGGGAATTATAACCTCAGAGTATATGGTGCCCCAGGTTCCCATTTGGCAAACAGAAGTGTCCTCAATCTTTTCTTTCTTGACAGTGGAGACAGAGAGGTGGTTCAAGGAATTCGAACTTATGGATGGATTAAGGAATCTCAGCTTCGTTGGCTTCGTAGTGTTTCTAAGGGATATCAGGTATAACCTACTGAGAAAACTGGGTGAAACCAAACCATGAGTTTTGATATTTTAAGACTATGCTTGTTCTTCAGTTATATTTTATCTGCAAATGTTAGTCATATCTTTTTATGATGAGATAGAAGCAACTGTATTAAGTTGTCTATAATAAACTCTTGCAACTTTTCATGTTTTATTCCAAATCCCACAAGGGAGGCCTCCTAGATTTAGACTTTATTAACATTTTGCAGGCGACAAACTAACAGGGCCAAAGGCAGGATAATAATCACTTGGAAGAGGCTTCAGTTTGTGCTATACCCCCTGCAATGGTTTTTTTCCATATCCCAATTCCAGAAATTCAGCAGCTATACAACCAACAGATTGTTGGCAAGTTTCAGCAACGTGTATCTTGTTCATCAATGAACTCAGGAGTCTTAAAGACCATTATATCCATGGGAGTTGTAAAGGCTGTGTTCGTGGGCCATGATCACACCAATGACTTTTGTGGGAATTTAGAAGGTATATGGTTTTGTTACGGGGGAGGATTTGGGTATCACGGTTATGGAAAGGCCGGATGGCCACGTAGAGCAAGGATCATATTAGCAGAACTTGAGAAGGGTGAGAAGTCCTGGATGGGGGTGGAGAGGATCAGTACGTGGAAGCGCCTTGATGATGAGAAGCTGAGTAAGCTTGATGAACAAGTCTTATGGCAATCACACCCGTCATTCAAGATGACTTGATTGCAGGTGTCGACAAACCATATCATGATATCATCCATCTGAATCATCTGATCATGTTGTATATTCTCCATGTTCTGTTTATGCTATTGTTTCTTATTGCTACAATAACTGAGAAGATCTCCTTGTTCGCTTGTAACTTGATGTAACTTAGAATTAGTTGCAAGTATTTGCAACTTAATTTGAAGCAGATAAGAAGTGCAGGAGACAATAGTTGCTTTGATTCGCAAGCACTAATTGCAAGTAACTTGGAAGACTGGCAATTGTTTGCAATGCTAATTAATCTGATGCTATTATTGATTGCAGAATGGTTAGAACTAGATGGAGAAGAAATAAATTGTCAGCAATCCAGCTCCTTCAGATGTTAAGATTATCATCTTGCTATGTAGTTCCTTTGACGAGAAAAAATTTGCGACCAAATTTATGAGATTGTAATAACCCTATAGAAAGTAAATCAAAACAAATTATGAAACTTAATTTTCAATAAATTCATTGTTGAAAATTGAAATTGAGAAAAAATCAATTTAAAAATAGGACACAATAAAATGATTTAAGTCTACCCGGGTTAATCTATAAAACACATGACCCGAGTCACAATACTTGGATAACCTTATAGAAAACAAATCAAAATAAATCATGAAGCCTAATTCATAATTAACTTCATGTTGAAGGATAAAATTAAAAAACTGCCAATTAAAAAAGATGAAAAAACTCGAGTCAATTGGGTCAACATGCCAAACTCGCGACCCCAGTCATGAGACCGAGATAACCTCATAGAAAGCAAACTAAAATAAATCATAAAGTCTAATTCTCAATCAACCCAATGTTGAAGGATGAAATTGAAAAAAATATCAATTAAAAAAACACATAAAAAACTTGAGTCAACTGAGTTAACCCGTCAAACTCATGATACAGGTTATGAGACTGAGCTAACAACGTATAAAGTAAATCTCAATAAATTATAAAATCCAATCTCTAATAAGCTAAATGTTGAAGTATGAGATTAAAAAAAATTATAAATTTAGAAAAACAAAGAAAAAAAATATTATTGAAATAAATAATGTTTTGTGAGGTGGTGCATAATAAACTTCTTTTGATTTATACTATAATATAATAGATGTAGAAAAAAAAAGTCTTAGGTTATGTGTGGCTATCAAGTTGTAAGAGATATAAGTTTAAAAAGAAGATAATAAGAGCTAAGAGAATGAAATTTCTTATTTATAATGATTTATAGTGTTTTGTTGGGACAGACCTGAGATAATCCAGTCAAAATTTGTGACTTGAGACTTGAGTCGGGTCGATTATTGGGTCGGATTTAAAACTATGATGTAGATATCGGAGTCAAATATGGAGATTTAGACCTCATTTGGAAACGCGGTTCAAACTACATTTTATTAAAATTTAAAATATTTTTTTATTTAAATTTAATTTTTTTTATGTTTTCAGATCGTTTTAATGTATTGATGTCAAAAATAATTTTTTAAAAATAAAAAATATTATTTTAATACAATTCTAAATAAAAAATAACTTTGTACGTATTTCCAAACACTCTTGTATAATGTGAGATCAAGACTTTTTGCGAGTGGGTGCTAGCTCCATTCTTGTCGTAATTAATTGATTTATCTATGGCCGCTAGCTCCATTCTTGTCGTAATTATGCTACTGATTAGAACATCATATAAAACAAAGTTCAAGTTGCTTTTGTTATTAGAAATATACATATTATGATGCCAGAGGAAATAAATTTTTGAGCTGGCCAAGACAAATGATGACAGCAACAAGGTGCCGTATTAAATTATATTGTAGATTCCAAGATGTTAACGTGTTTATTTACCCCAAAAGCCATCAGGCACTCAGTATTTGTTGCCATGTTAAATTCTGTCAAAATCACCATAATAGTAATATATGTTGCTTGCTGCATAATTTAACACAATTATTCCTTTTCTTTTTCATTTAACGGTAAAAAGGTATCCTGGAACCAGTTTTTGTAAACAGATATTTTCTACAAAGCCCCAATACTTGTGTCGATATCATGGCTGCAAGTTAGGTGAAGAAACAAGTTGAAAGTTCTCAGAAAGGACAAGAATTTGTATGGCCAGCTAGACTTTTCAAGGAGACATGTTTATCAGCCATCCTCGGTACAAATGCGAACAGCACCGTTGACTATTTCTGCTGACTATGACTTGCAATCAATTCCAACTTGAGACCAGCAATTGTGGACAGAAATCAAGCGTATATAACGCATGTGAAAGCAATACGAGTTAGCGAGAAATATTAGCAGAAAAACAATGGCAGCTGAGCTCAGTCGGGATGAAGCGAAGAGAAAAACAAGTGATGCCTCATCTGGATCATTGCAGACTGTATTGAAGCAGTCAGATTGGATGGATATGTTGCTGATGGCACTTGGATCAATGGGGAGTGTTGCAGATGGATCATCTATGGCAATAATCATGATAATTCTCTGTGACCTCATGAACAAATACAGTGGTACTTCTGTCACTATTGAAGAGATAAACAAGGTTTGTTCATAGATGCAAGTAATAGAATCTTCAATTGTTTATAAAAGCAAGCATCATAAACTGTGGAATCAAAATCTAACGATCTTTTTGTTTATGTTAGTACTGCAGTTTGCTTTGACCTTAACTTATGTTGCTGTTGGGGTGGCTTCAGCCTCCTTTCTTGGTATTTGTTTTTCCCTTTTACTAGCCTACTTTCTAATTTGGTGATCCCATATCACTTGGAATATGTGAATGATATGCGTTCAGAGGATCTAAAACCCAACAATTTAAGGCTTTGGGTTAGAGGCCAAACTAATCAGATGCTTACATTTTATCAATTGTAACTTCATTAGCTTTCTATTACGATTTTCGAGAGTTCAATCACAGAACTGGAGAAATACCACCATAATACATACTGTATTTTTATTCAATTTCCACTATACATACTTGTTCAAAGTTAGGTTTTTACCATTGCTGCATCTAGCAGCATTTGAACAAGTGCTGGTCTATTGTTTAGCAAATTTAGATATAGTAAGATTGAGAGCGCACTCTTTTAGTATAGCAATTACATAGTGTGCACTGATGGGCCAACCTAATATATTATGTGAGTTGATTTCTAGATAGTAAATGCTATTTCACTCACCTTCTGGTATTGCCTTCTTGTAATCCATAGAAGGATTCTGCTGGGCACGCACGGCCGAAAGGCAAACCTTTCGACTTCGCAGGCAATATTTACAAGCAGTGTTGAGGCAAGATGTTGGCTTCTTTGACACAAATCAGGGTGCATCGCTCGCTTCTCAAGTAGTCTCCAATATTTCAGTTAACACACTTACCATACAAGGAGTTCTTTCAGAGAAGGTGCTTGTCCTATCCTCATTTGACATTATTTAAACAATTCCTGATTGTTTCCTTACTGAGTTTCGTGTGGCATACTGACTTTGACATCGCATTTGAATCACAGATAGCCAATTTCATTTCAAACATAACAACGTTCATCACAGGCCAGGCGGCAGCATTATACCTCAGCTGGAGACTAGCTATAGTTGCTATTCCTGCATTGTTAATGTTGATCATTCCAGGATTGGTATATGGGAAGCTTCTAGGTGAGGTTGGAAAGAAGATCCAAGAAGCTTATGGAGTTGCAGGAGGGATAGTGGAGCAAGCAGTGTCATCAATCAGGACTGTTTATTCCTATGTTGCAGAGGAAAGGACAGCCAAGGATTATAAGAATGCATTGAAACCAGCTTTAGAGCTAGGGATCAAACAAGGATTGATGAAAGGTATGGCCATCGGTACGGTTGGCATTACATTTGCAGTTTGGGCTCTTCAAGGCTGGTATGGAAGCACCCTGGTTATAAACAGAGGAGCCAAAGGCGGAAATGTTTTCACAGCTGGATTGTGTATTATATATGGAGGACTGTAAGTTCACTGCATTTTTTAATGTTCAATCATTGTTTATATTCTAATATGCTATCCGTTAAATGTACCTCGATGATAAGGATGATCATATTCACATGGTGCGATGATCATCTGAATTGCCATTATAGCAGTTATATTTAAGGCAATCATGTCCAAGAAACTTCATTGATTGCTGCACTCTCATAGTCATTAGCAGTTTCATTCACTTTCATTACAGTGGAATTAACTATCAAACTTGATACCATATCAACCTTTCAGTTCTCTGGGTGGTTCTCTAATCAATGTGAAGTACTTCATAGAGGCAAATATTGCTGCTGCTCGAATATTTGAGATGATTCATCGTGTCCCAGGAATTGACTCTGCAGATGAACAAGGCAAAACCATATCAGATGTCAAAGGTGAAGTGGAGTTCAGAGACATAGAGTTTGAGTATCCTTCAAGACCAGGGAGCCTGGTATTAAACAAATTTAATCTTAAAGTTATGTCTGGCCAGACTGTTGGTTTGGTAGGCACTAGTGGATCAGGCAAATCAACAGTTATAAATTTGCTTGAGAGATTTTATGAACCTCTTAGGGGTGATATCCTCCTGGATGGTGTTGACATAAAGACCCTTCAGCTGAAATGGTTGCGGAATCAAATGGGGCTAGTAACCCAGGAGCCTGTACTTTTTGCAACCTCAATCAAAGAAAACATTCTTTTTGGAAAAGAGGATGCTTCTATGGAGGAGGTAATCAGAGCAGCCAAAGCTGCTAATGCTCACAACTTCATCAATAAACTCTCTGAAAAATACAACACTCTGGTGAGTCCTAAATATAGGTTTAGTGTTGACATCCATGTGCTTGTAATTGTATTATCAATCTTTATGGTAACCAAGAATGGGAAGGTACTAATGTTTGAGCCAATGTTGCATACTTTTCAGGTGGGACAAATGGGAACTCAAATGTCTGAAGGGCAGAAACAAAGGATTTCCATTGCAAGGGCACTGTTGAGGAACCCAAAAATTCTTCTTCTCGATGAAGCAACGAGTGCACTGGATTCAATTTCTGAAAAGGCCGTCCAGGATGCTTTGAATCAGGCATCAATAGGTCGAACAACTATCATCATCGCACACCACTTGTCTGCTCTCCGCAATGCTGACTTAATTGCTGTTATTCAGTCTGGACAAGTGGGAGAATTTGGCTCACACGAACAACTTATACAAAACTCAAGTGGTACATATGCAGTAATGGTGAAGCTGCAGAGGACATACATGAATGATGAAGTTCTGTTGGAAGCTGAAGATACAGAGGATGGAAGTGCTTTTCCTGTTCATGATGGAACCATTCGGGTTGGGGAAACACCTGACAAGTCTCTCTCTCGAAATTCTAGTTTTGGCATGATAACCAACCAGCAGCAAGAAGATGACAGTTCCCCAAATTTAAGGCAACTGATAAGCATGACAGCACCTGAGTGGAAGTCAACTCTATTAGGCTGTGTTGGAGCTCTTGGCTATGGATTAATTCCGCCATTGAACTCATTCTGTCTTGGTGCGCTTCTAGCAGTATACTTTGAAAATGATCATACCGAGATAAGGTCTCAAACAAGAATCTATTGCTTTGCATTCTTGGCCTTTGCTGTCTTTACTTTTCTGACAAACGTGATTCAGCATTACTATTTTGGGATAATGGGAGAGAAATTGACAGAAAGAGTTAGGGAGGCAGTTTTTGAGAAAATCTTGACGTTTGAGATTGAATGGTTTGATCAAGAAAACAACAGCAGTGGGGCTATATGTGCAAGATTGGCCACAGACGCGGTAATGGTGAGAACTCTTGTCACCGATCGATTGTCATTGCTGACTCAGGCAGTTTCATCAGCGACATTGGCTGTTGTCTTAGCTTTGATGTTGTCTTGGCGACTTGCACTAGTAGCTATTGCCCTGGAACCAGGTGTCATAGCTGCCGTCTATCTTAGAGAAATGACAATGCGAATAATGTCTAAGAAAATTCTCAAAGCACAGAGTGAGAGTAGTGAGTTGGCTAGTGAGGCTTTTGGAAACCACAAAATCATCACGGCATTTGGCTCTCAGGAAAAGGTTCTGAAACTATATGACCGTACACAGGTAAGCTCCAAGAAAGAAAGCAACAAGCAATCTTGGTATGCAGGGGTTGGATTGTTTGTCTCACAGTTTCTCACAAGTGCCCTTATAGCTGTAATTTGCTGGTATGGTGGGAAGCTGTTATTCCAAAAAAAGATAACATACAAGCACCTCTTTCAAATATTTTTCATTTTGGTGTCAACAGGGAGAGTTATAGCGGAGACTGCTAGTATGACAGCTGACCTATCAAAGGGAACCAGTGCACTGAAGTCAGTTTTTCAGATTCTACAAAGAGAGACTAAAATGGACCCTGAGAATCCAGATGGTATCAAGACAGAAAAAATTAATGGAGAAATAGAGTTTAAGCAGGTGTATTTCATCTACCCAGCAAGACCAAAACAGATCATTTTGAGGGGATTAGACCTAAAAATTGAAGCTGCAAAGTTTGTTGCATTGGTTGGAAGAAGTGGATCTGGAAAATCCACCATCATCAGATTGATTGAGGGATTTTATGACACATCGAGTGGTTCAATTGAAGTTGATGGAATCGACATCATGCGCTATAATTTAAGGGCTTTGAGGTCACATATAGCGTTGGTAAGTCAAGAACCAACTCTTTTTGCAGGAACAATACGCGACAACATTGCATATGCAAAACAAAATGCAACTGAAGCAGAGATAATTGAAGCATCAAGCATTGCGAATGCTCATGAATTTATAAGGTGAAATTTCTTATTCATTTTTCTTCTTCTTATTTCTTTCTCTTATTGTCAGTTCAGAATCTAAATTTGCTTAAATTACTACTTCGATGGAAGCTCCCTGAGGGATGGATATGAGACCTACTGCGGAGAAAGAGGTGTGCAACTATCAGGAGGGCAAAAGCAAAGAATAGCGCTTGCTCGAGCCATATTAAAAAATCCTGCAATACTTCTCTTGGATGAGGCAACAAGTGCACTAGATGTTAATTCAGAGAAACTTGTTCAAGAGGCACTAGAGAGGACCATGTCAGGCAGGACAAGCCTAGTTTTGGCTCATCGATTGTCGACAATTCAGAAAGCTGATAAAATAGTAGTCATTGATAAAGGGAGGGTCATAGAAGAGGGAAATCACAGTGAGCTTCTTGCTCTAGGAGAAAAGGGTGCATACTATGCACTTGTAAAACTCCAACAACTTTCTGTCATTTGATGACGACCCTAGCTAACTACAAGTAGTGAACCCAGATAAAGAATGTGCAGGGATATATAGAATTTTTTTCTGAATTAAAATATAGATGATAAATCATTTCCGATTTGTGAAAGTGTATTTGTTGTTTTTCTTATATCTCTTGGTTTCAGTATTGAAATGTAAGCTAGAATCTAGCCTGCAGCCACAACGATGCCTCATCTCCATGAGGTAAAGCCCCACGACTGATCATGAAGTTTAAATGCAAGCTCCGGATGCCTTCTGTTCGTAGAAATTTGCAGTGCAAGGGTCCTTTTACTATGCCACAGTTGTTACCCATCCTGATTATCATGTTTAACTCTCTTTTGATACTCACAGGACACTGGTTTACCAATTTCAGTAGAAAGGAATGCAAGGATATTCTATCAAAATCTCACAAATTTGGCAACAAATTTCAGAGGTTAAGAACAGAGAGAAGAATATTTCCAAAGAATAAGCTATAAACATTCTATAAACTTATCAGGAGTCTCCAAGCTGGGAGCTACCTGATAAAATTAAAAGTATATGGTTCCATCTGATCAATGGAGACAGACGGAAGGAACAAAACGAAATTTTCCTGTCGAATACTCCTAAGTAGACCGAGTTTAGGTCTCTAGTATTTAAGGGAAACAAAAACAACCTTGGAATAAGGGTTTCTGGACAAAGGTAAACTGTAGAATTGCTTTAGTCGACAATGTTGAGGGCCATCAAGGCCTGTAAGTTACTCAAAAGGTGACTCTTCTTCCTCATCTGACAAGGTGCGAATTATTTCTAAATTATTTTCTTCTTCTCTGTTTTTTTAATAACCGAGGAATTTCAGAATCTAAACCTTTTTTTTTGTTTGTTTTGTGAATGTCCTGAATCCTAATTGACCTTTAGAGCATTTGGCTTTTAAAACTCCACACAGTAAGAAAGCATGCCTTTAATCTTGTGCGGGGTTAGGAGGTAATTGTTGTGTCAGACGAGAGTTTCTCTATGAGTTGTTGTGAAAAATCCAGAAAATAAATAACAAATAAGCATACACCCAATCGTCCCAAAATAAATAGAATAAAAAGAATAAACCCTTCAACTAATCCTCTTCAAGAAACCTCTAAATAAAACCTTCCAACAAAAACTCTCAAATTAAACCTCAGTTGTTATATTTTTTTTTATTTAAATATTCAGATTTTTTTTTCATTATCTTAATCGATAATTTATTTCAATCTTGCGTGATTTCTGGCGTGAGACGCACAAGAAAAAAAAAAGGCACAAAAAAGAGGTTTTCCGGACTGAGAAGATGTGGTCATGTGGAGGGATTTCAGGTTTCCGTACATCTTGGAGGCTATTTGTGAAAACTTCTATCCAGTACATGACAAATGAACGTTTCATGCGGTGGTTGTAGTCTAGTGCGGAGAACAAGAACATGAGATTAATGGTTCAATTACCACGCTCACTGGAAAAATTCATTTCGTTCGTTTTGCTTACAAAACGGATGATAAGATTCCTTTTTATTACATAGATGGAGCTTTTTGTAAAAACTCACATACAAAATGATGACTGTTAGAAAAGGGGTGCAACAGCTCTTGGATAGTTGAGCTCAGAAGTTCGTGGTAAGTTGGATTTCAATGATTTTTTTTCTTAATTTATTTTTAAAAAAAATTAGCTAATTGATTTTTTTTTTCAGGAAACATATACCATCCGATTGTAAGAGAGATACGAGGACGATCATTCGACCTATCCAGAACTCGATCTAGATTTGTGGTTGGAGGCTAGATCTTCTAGTGGACCTGATAAAAATCAGGTTTACAGGTATCTCAAATACCACTACCGAGAATATGTGGACGAACAGTAGTGTATCGATCATTAGTTCCTAGCAATCAGGTTCGAGTTCCTAATCTCCAATCGTCCAAGCGATTGTACAAGAACAAGTTGAAGCTCAGATAACCCGGCTTAGGTGATTGTACATAGAGCTGTTGTCAAACCTCGGTAGTACAAGATCCTCCTTCTTGCCATGTTAGTTTGTCACCTGCAACATGTTAATCAAATCTAAATCTAGGAGACCTCCCATGTGGGAATGAAGGAACATGGAAAATAGTGAGGTTACTTGAACCATCCATAAGAGCTCCCTGTTTCATTTCTTTTGGGCAAATGGGAACCTGGGGCACCATATACTCTGAGATTATAATGTTCAAAGCCATCGATATATATTGTCATATCGCCTTTGAGAGACTGAAGGGATACGGCGGAGATCCTATGTAATCCAACAGAGATATGAAAGAGATCAATTCTTCGATAAGAGATAACTTGAGTGCCAATTTTGGTGTTGTTGATCTACTTCTACATATTATTCAACAAATAATATTATTAGATAAGAAACCCTGACAATATCCAATCCTCCAATTTGAGTGCAATTAAAGTAAGAGAGTCAAGTTGAATGTTGTCCTCTTTGGTGAACAAGCCAAACATTTTGGATAGCTTCTCACATCAAGTTGCCTATGTAACATGAATTACTTCCAGTTTTAAGCATGTGGAGAATATCTTATCACATCAATAATACAGAGGATAATACAGAGGATATAGAGCATGATCAGATGAAAATGTGGTATATCGATACCTGCAATCGAGTCATTTTGCATGGTGTAATTCCCACAAGACTTGTTCATCAAGCTTGCTCAACTTCTCATCATCAAGACGCTTCCATGTCCTGATCCTCTCCATTCCCATCCAAGACTTCTCACCCTTTTCAAGTTCTGCTAATATGATCCTTGCTCTCCTTGACCACCCAGCTATTCCATAAGCATGATACCCAAAGCCTCCACCATAACAAAACCATATACCTTCTAAATTCCCACAAAAGTCATTCTTGTGATCATGGCCCATGAACACAGCCTTCACATCTCCCATGGATACAAGGGTCTGTAAGACTCCTGAGTTAACTGATGAGCAAGCCACACCTTCCTGAAACTGGCCAATAATCTTTTGGTAGTATAGCTGTCGAATTTCTGGAATTGGGATATGGAAAAATGCCAATGCACAGTGTGTGGGTGTAGCTGATGGTGAAGCCCCTTCCAGGAGATGACAGTCCTCCTTTCGGTCCTGTTAGTGAGTGACCTGCAACATGTTAATAAAATCTAAATCTAGCAGACCTCCCTTTGTGGGAATTGAGAGAACATGGACAGTAGTTAAGCAATCAGTTGCAGAGCTAGGCTTTTCCTTTGGAGGCTGAAAAATACATGTACATAAAAGTTAATTCGGTAGGTGCATGTTTTATACAAACTATGTGTTTGCATAAGCTTCAATGTAGTGTATAACCATACACATTCACACACAGGCATCTCTATTGACATCGTATTAAGAAAACATACGCCTAAATATTCTAAAATAAAGTTTAGGTTTATACTTGGTGCAAATTAAACAACCTATTTCCCATAAAACAGAAAAGTATAGTTATCATATCAACAAATTTATCTTAACATAATCGTTGACATTTGCATATCAATAGATGAAATGAGACCCAAGTGTAAGCATCTTTTTAAAATATCAATAACCATGGTTTGGTTTCAACCAATTTGCAAACTTTGTTATACCTGATAACCCTTGGAAACACCATGAAGCCAACGAAGTTGAGATTCCTTAATCCATCCATAAGTTCTAACTCCTTGAACAACCTCCCTGTCTCCACTGTCAAGAAAGAAAAGATCAAGAACAGTTCTATTAGCTGAATGTGAACCTGGAGCACCATATACCCTGAGATTATAATTTCCAAAGCCATCAATATCTGTTATCGTATCGCCTTTGGCTGCACTAGAAGCATCTTCCACTGATGGATTGGTTTGTGATACTGAGTAATCCAATAGTGATATGAAAGACATCAATTCTAGTCGAGTCATGGTAGATTCTTGGTCATGGTTTCCTAAAACCGCTGCCCATGGAAGTCCAGATTCCATGGCAGGTGCAAAGGCACGAAGCAAAGATTCAGCAGCATCAGGAGTGCTTGAACCAAATATATTATCTCCTATATATAAAAACTGAATGTCAATTAAAAATACATGAAATTCATAATTCCATTAACATGCAAAAAAGCACCAGTCCACATCATCAACAAAGCATACTTAGTTTAGTTTAGTTGCCGATATCTAGCCAACTCATAACTCTAAATTAAATTCAACTTAAATTGTACAAACAAAAAAAAATCCTGTTCCAAGTCAAAACAAACTTAGATTCATGTATGACTTTACCGTAATAGCCTATTGAAGCAGTCTATATCTAAAACAAGCACACGGCAAGAAACCATATTTTTCACAATCAAGAAAAGCAATGTATTTATATTATTTCTATATCAGATCAGGCACGATCACCTTTATTATCATGCAATAAGTAAATTCATTATATATTTTAATTAAGAACCCAACATTAATCCTCAAATCTATATCCTCTACATTCATTATTACATTATTTATAAAAAAAAATCAAGAGAGAAAACCAGAAATGAATTATGTATACCTGTAAAAGCAATGAAATCAGGCTTCTCGGCTTCAATGATCCTCTTAAGAAAATGAGTGGTGTTAAGATCAGAACAATAATGAAACTCAGAAGCTAACACATCTTTGCAACTTGTCAGCACCCCAGTTCCATAATGCATATCAGCCACCTGTTTACTTTCACATGTCAGTCACAGGGCTACATATGCCAAGAAAAAAGAAACCCATTTTTTTTCAAGAAACACAGCCAAGAAAGGAAACCCACTACAGCTAGAACAAGAACAACAACAAAAAAACAAAAAAGAATGGGAATCACAGAAAAAGAAGAGAACCTGAAGGATTTTGAAGGTTCCATCAGAGCTGAACCTGAGAGGGAGATGTGGGGATTTCTTGAGGTGAAGAGGGTGGTGGCCTATAAGTAATTTGTGAGCGATCTGGGTGTGTAGAGAGAAGAGGATTGTCAAGATTAAGATTAAATAAAGAAGAGAGTAGAGCCCTTCCATGGTTTTGTTCATTTCTTCTTCTAACTAGCTAGCTAGATAGCTCGCTCGCTCCTAGCTCCAACAAATGAGAAAAATGAGGAGGGCATTTTGACTGTTTCTCTCTTTCGTACTAATATCCTGTATATTTTTTTGTTTTAGAAATATTTTTAAAAAAATTAAATTTTTTTATTTGATTAATATTGGGTTAACTCTCCTTTATTAATTATGAAACCTAATCTAAGTTAAACCTTGAGTTTACCGACACAATGAAAAGGTTTTTTGTTTATAATTAAGGATTATAAAAATCATATATATCTTGATGATTATGAGAAGTTTACATCTGAAAAGTGAAATTGATGTATAATATCTCCTTTTTTGTACCTTGGTTTTTGATAGAATTTTCTTCTTATCTTTAATTTTTATCTAAATAATATTAATATGTGATTGAAATTACAGGAATTCTAACTAAATATGGATAATATCTAAATATTTGCAACTTAGATTAGGTTTGCAAAAATGGTTTGTACAAAATCATTTCTCATTTTAACTTTAATTATCCAAAATATAACAATAAGATTGAGGAAAAAAAAACACAGTAAACCTTTATTTATTTACAATCTAAAAGGCTCGGTCCAAGATATTCTATTATTTAGTGTGTGATCGATATTGAGATGTATAATATATTTTAAAATAGTTTTTTATTTAAAAAATATATTAAAATAAATTTTTTTAAATTTTTTTTAATATCATATCATTAAAACCATCTTAAAACATTAAAAAAATATCAAATTAATATTTTTCTAGCTCCAAGTAATTTTAAAAATTCCTAAAAACAAAAAGAGAAGCTCTCTCGAACGCGTTTTTAGTGGACCATTTAACTTTCTGTCCAAATCAAGAGCAAACTCATCAACAACGTTAATAAAACCCTATTATTTCAATATTATTTGTGTCCTCTTACGTCGATTGAAGGGAAACTTGAATAGCACCCAACTGAGAATTGAGCCTAGACAGTGATCCTAAACTGAAAGAATCATCGTACAAAATTAATTTTGCTAATATCAATTCTCAGTGCATAGATACTTGTCCTTTCCTTTCCTAGTCAACTGCATGAAAACATGTTGTTAAACGGAATTTATTAATGCTATGATCAAGAGGGCAGTATCTGTACACAAAGTACACAAGAAACAAGACATGGTCAGGATATATCCAGCTCAAAATGTCATCATACTGGTCTGGTTGGCTCCATGCCGAAGCCTTGGAAGCACTTTGACAAGACCTTAGTTGAAGGTTGGTCCTTGAACAACCCTAGTCCATTGACGCTATGTCCATTTTTTCTGCAGTTTGTTTCTCTACTGGTTTTGGCGCATGTAAAATCTTGCTAAAAAATTAATGTACCAGCTGCTTTCTGGTGGTGTCTAACCATTTCAATAAAAAAATTTTATTGGGATAAAACCAACCCCACTAAAAAATACAACTTTTTCTCTAGCTCCTTGTCCCAAACAAAGTACGTAATCACACAAGATTTTAAAAAAAAAACAATGACTAAAAATATTATCTCACCCTTTCAGGAATCAAGATGTGCTTTCTGCTTCCAATTCGCTTGGAATATATGAATGAAACTGCTTTTCAATCAGAGTTTTTGCAGTGTTTTCCAAAATCTATTGACAATATATGCTACCAATGGTCTTTTATAGTTAAAGGCAAGCAGCAAAATCTCTCATGGTATTTTTAATGATGCTACCCCTAACCTCCAAATCTGTTTCACCATGGTGCGGCAAAGTATTGCTTTATGTGCGCTTTCTGCAATAAAAGCTTAGAATATTCAAGTCACATCTTCATTCACTGTCAATTCGCTTGGAATATATGGATGAAACTGCTTTTCAATCGGAGCTTTTGCAATGTTTTCCAAAATCTATTGAAAATATGTGCTATCAATGGTCTTTTATAGTTAAAGGCAAGTAGCAAAATCTCTTAAGGTATTTTTAATGATGTTGCCTCTAACCTCCAAATCTGTTTTACCATGGTGCGGCAAAGTATTACTTTATGGCTGAGGCTTAATTCCAGCTCCTTGGAGCTTAATATAGAGAATGTTTAGTAGGGAGAAGTTGGTTACTTATGTTTTTTTCGTTTCCCCTAATTATTGCGCTCCACTGTTTCATGCAGTAATTTTTATGCTTTTCTTTTCTCTGCTTGTTTATCTAATGTAAGTTAGGCTATTTTCTTTATAGTCATTGTTGTTAATAAAAATTTTGACTATTATAAAAAAAAAAAAAAAAATCCAGATGGTAGAAATTGCTGGTGATTCAGATGGGTGCTCTCACTGTAAGATCCCACGGAATCCAAGTTGCGAGGAAACATGCATGACTGGCTAGTTGGAACTCAGTTTTCTTAAGGATCTCATTGTGGTATACTGTTTGAAAAGAAAGGATAATGTTTTTGTAGAGAAAGAGAAGAAGTGTTTGGAGGAAGAGAGTTTTTTATTTTTTCACTCACACTAACAAGAGTTATTTATAGGTACGCTAATGACCTTCGGATATCTTATAATACATGAACTTCAATTAATTCATAAAACATGAAACACACTAAGTACATAATTATCATATTGAAAATACATACATACATACATACACCTTGAACTTACTGAAAAGGCACATGTATATATATATATATAATTACTTAGAAAATATT
>Ga0307517_10002971_pt1 | contig 26793 bp, 29 predicted proteins | sample 23_EM_MG_FD_194515 | JGI IMG/M metagenome (GOLD analysis project Ga0307517, IMG submission 194515) | Populus trichocarpa ectomycorrhiza microbial communities from riparian zone in the Pacific Northwest, United States - 23_EM | ecosystem: Host-associated > Plants > Roots > Unclassified | place... | reverse complement strand
GATCTGGAAAAATCATTAATGAAAGACTTTGTTATTATGTGTGGAGGTGACCCTCAATTGGTAGATAGGCATCTTAAAATACCTCCAGAGTAAATCTTCCGAACACCTATGGTGACAACACCAACAAAGGCGAGGGACGTATCGGCATGGAATTTAACCATGGATTATTTTTTTTAACTATTGTGGTGTTCCACATCGTTCCATGTGTTACACCTGTTCCATGGAACACCTTAGGTCAGAGTCGCTTTATTAATTGTAAACACTTTGTCCACTCGTCACAGGTATCCGTCCAGTGGTCAAAAATGTTTCAGAAACTTCGTTTTTGAGGCTTCCTTTACATAAAAAATCACGACAATGGAAACCTCACAACGACAAACTTACCTGGATTGGTTAAGAATAATATCCATACTGGGTGTATTATTTTTTCACTCGGCCATGCCTTATGTGGCTGAAGATGGATGGCACATCAAAAACCACGAGACCAGCAACTTAATGATGGAATCGAACCATTTTTTACACCTTTTTCGCATGCCGCTGCTCTTTTTCATTTCTGGTACAGTAAGCTTTTACATGATGCAGCGGCGCTCTACTTTAAGCTTCATCGGTTTACGTTTCCGCAGGCTTTTTATACCGCTTTTGGTGGGCATCTTCATCATTGTTCCGCCGCAGATCTACATGGAACGGCTGGCCAATGGCTACAAAGGCAGCTTTTGGGACTGGTATCCAAGTGTGTTTAATTTTGTGCCATACCCGCAAGGCGGCAGCTTTAGCTGGCACCACCTGTGGTTTATAGCCTACCTGTTCATCTACGACCTGGTATTTGCACCCATGTTTGCCTGGATGATCTCGCCAAAAAGTGAGGCTTTTAAACAAAAGCTGGCTGCATTGGCAAATGGTAAATGGGTTTATCTTTTGATGCTCCCCGGCATTATATGGTTTGCGCTACTGAGCCAGAAATTACCCGAAACCAATGACCTGGCGCATGATGGCTGTTACTTTGTTTACTGGTTATTGTTCCTGCTAGCCGGGTTTGTCTGCATCCTTCAGCCCAAGTTGATGGATAGCCTGGAGCGTAACCGCCGCTTTGCTTTGACTATCGGCTTTTTAAGCCTGATGATATGGGAATGCATGCGATGGAATAAGATTGAACCATGGCAGCCGCAATGGCCGTTTCATGGTAGCCTGTTCAATTACCTGTTTATTGCTTTAAGGCCGACGATTGCCTGGGGATGGGTGCTGGCGTTGGTGGGATATGGGAAGCATTATCTGAACCGCACCCATAAAGTATTAAACTACCTGAACCAGGCCGTATATCCGTTCTATATCCTGCATCAAACGGTGATCGTGCTGGTGGTTTATTATATTGTGCAAACGCAGAATGAAAGTATCCTGTCAAAATATATTTATACCGTTGGGATCACTTTCTTTGTAAGTGTGCTGATCTATCACCTGTTTATCCGTCCGTATGCTTTAACACGGTTTTTGTTTGGTATGAAGCCAAAGGATAAGCCGAAACCAGTGATGGAAGTTGAGAAAGAAGGAGATTTGAAACCTGTGGTGGCGTTATCGGCTTAAATTTTATTTAAATTGTCATTCTGAGCGGGAGCGAAGAATCTATCGATACACATGTTGAGTACCTGGCAGCTTTGCGGAATAGATTCTTCACTATCGTTCAGAATGACAAACCTTCTTATTTTTGATAAATGATTTTTTTCAGAAAATACATATTCCCCTCCCTGTATGGCCTGCTGGTCTATTTCACCATTAGGCTGCTGCATGATACCGATGTGAACCAACGCTCTTGGGAACGGCCGTTTTATATTAATGCAGTGGAGATAGCGTGCTCGGTTATTGTGGGATACATAGCTATCTATCTTTTTCAACGCCTGTTTAAATATTTTGATAAACGCTGGCCGGTTCAGTTTTCCTATCAAAGCGTAGCAAGGGAGCTGTTAATACTGGTAGGGGCCAATCTGGTGTTGGTCAACTTGATTTTTGTGCCGATGGATATGGCCCTGCATACTGATTGGAAACCCTGGTACATATCAGGGGCCGATGTCGCTGATATCAATATGATCCCGACGCTGTACGCTATTGTTTATTATGGCATTGTGCGCAGCAGCACTTGGCTAAAGGCTTATGTAGATAATAAAGTTCAGTTAGAAAAAGTAACCAATGAGCACCTGGAAACTGAACTGAAGTTTTTAAAGGCGCAATATCATCCCCATTTTTTGTTTAATGCGCTGAATACGATCTATTTCCAGATGGATGAGGATACGGAAGGGGCGAAGCGGAGTATCGAGAAATTTTCGGAACTGCTGCGTTACCAGTTATATGATCAGCAGCAACAGGTGCCGGTGATGCAGGAGATAGAATACCTGCAAAGTTTTATCGAGCTGCAAAAAATACGCAGCACCGATAAGTTGAAGCTGACGGTTGATTTTGATAAAAAACTCAATGGACAATTGGTATATCCATTGCTGTTTTTGCCGTTAGTGGAAAATGCCTTTAAGTTTGTGGGCGGGGATTATGAAATGCTGGTAGAGGCAAAGGTGACAGATAATCAGATCGATTTTAAGGTGGAGAATTCTGTGCCTCACATAAAACAAGTTGAGATTAAAGCAGGTGGGATTGGTCTGGAAAACCTGAAGCGGCGGCTTGACCTGCTTTATCCGGGCAAACATTCGTTGAGTTTGGGCAATAACGGCGATCATTTTAAAGCAGAACTAAAACTGGAATATGAGCGATAAGATCAGTTGCATAATTACGGATGACGAGCCCTTTGCGCGCAAGGGCTTACAAGGGTATGTAGAGAAGATTGATTTCCTCGACTTGAAGGGCACCTGCGAGGACGCCCTGCAATTGAGCAATATGATTCAGCAGCAACCCGTCGACCTGCTGTTTCTGGACATACAAATGCCGCATATTACCGGAGTAGAGTTTTTAAGGGCACTGCGCAACCCGCCTAAAGTGATCTTTACCACTGCTTTTGAGCACTATGCCATACAAGGGTTTGAGCTGGATGTAATGGACTATTTGCTTAAACCGATATCCTATGATCGTTTTCTGAAAGCAGCGTGGAAAGCCAGGGATTATTTTGCGTTGCGGGAACAAACAACCAATAGTGTGCCTTACTTGTTTGTAAAATCAAACGGGCGGCTGGAGAAGATCATTTTTAATGATATCCTGTTTATTGAGGGAATGGAAAATTATATAGCCATCTACCTGGAAAATAAAAAGATTATCACACATAGTACTATAAAGTCGTTATTGGAAAAATTGCCCGCTAAACAATTCATCCAGAGTCATAGATCTTATTTGGTGGCTATTGATAAGATCAATTCCATCGAAGGCAATACACTGTATGTACAAAGTTACCAGGTGCCTGTAAGTAAATACCTGCGCGAGGAGGTATTGGGGCAGATAGTGAAGTAGGTTTATATATCTTTACTAAAATTATGTTGATCGATCTAAGTCATATTATTGAAAATGGCCTGGTGACCTACAAAGGATTGCCGGCCCCGATAATCTGCGATTATTTGAGCAGAGAAAATTCAAAAAGCATATACGAAGAAGGTACAACATTTCAGATAGGGAAGATCGAAATGGTATCAAATACAGGGACGTATATTGATTGCCCTTTTCATCGGTTTGAAAACGGAAAGGACTTGTCTGAAGTTGAACTGGAGAGCTTTGCAGATATTGACGGAATAGTGATCAGGGTACCTTATACAGAAACGCTGAGTATAACGGCAGAACGATTAATGAATTATGATATTCGCGATCATGCTGTTCTGATACATACCGGGTGGGATGTGCATTGGAATACAGATAGCTATTACGAGAAACACCCCTATCTGACAAAAGATGCAGCTGAATATTTAAGAGATTCGGGCGCAAAGCTTGTTGGTATCGATTCGCACAATATTGACAATGTGGAAGGCAAAAGCCGGCCTGTACATACTATACTCCTCGGAGCAGAAATATTAATTGTGGAGCATCTCTGCAATCTCAGTAGTTTACCGGAAAAGGGATTTAAGTTTAGTGCCATACCTCCCAAGTTTAGAGGTGTAGGTACATTTCCTGTAAGGGCAATGGCCAGGGTTTGAACACTGGATTATTAAAAAAATGGAGTTTAGTCTTGTGACCACTTAATCTTTATCTTTTGGAAGTCTTTACAGATGCGGTTTCCCAGGCTGTGGTAATGACATCCTGCAGCATGTCGGCTCTTACTTTTGAAAGTTCGACGTATGTGGCGCCTTTTAGTCCCCATTTGTTGGGTATAGGGTAAAATATGGCAGGATCAAAGGAATGGAATACTGATTGGTCAATTAGCGAAAGTATGGCTGTCATGCGGTTATCTGCCGGCCACAAAGTTACGAATGTCCGTTTGTTTTTTACCTTAAATGCAGGGCGGCCAACATGGACATATTCTTCCACATTGGGAAGAGACAAAGCGATCTGACGTGCAGTTTCAATATCAGCCATTTTATTTAACCGGTTTCAGTTTATAATAAGTAAAAATACACAGTGAGGTTGATAATAAAAGTGGTTATTATTTATGGAAGTTCCTGATCAGGCCGGTGATTGCGTCGATATCGAAAGGTTTTTCTAAGTAGGCATCGGCGAGGCAATTGCGTGCGATTTCTGGAAGGTTAGGCATGGCCGACATGAGTATTACAGGAATATTTTTTGTTTTATGATCGGTTTTTAACTGGATACACAGGTCGCTTCCCCATACCGTCGACAGTTTATCATCCAGTAAAATAAGGTCAGGTTCGATCCTGTCAAGATCGGTTAACAAGCTACCATCCAGGCAGGAGATCATCTCGTGCCCGTTGTCTTCCAAAATATAGTCCAGTAGTTCCTTAATATCGAGATTATCCTCGACGACTAATATTTTCAAGAGTTATATTTTTAGTTAATAAATTATATTAGTACAAAAATATGAAGATTTATGAAATTTAGATGAATAATATCTAGACTAATATTTTTTTTACCAACAATATTAAACTTGAGAAGCGGTTGTTGTATCCTTGCCAAAATCTGCCGATATTGGCTGGATATAGACCAATTTTATGCCTGAAGCTACCAATGGACATGTCACCGCAAATCTGAAGGAGGGCATAAGCACGATCAGTTTTTATCATCGGGCACAAAACTCTTTACCTGCCGATCTTTTAAAACAACTTTGTGGCGAGATAGAAAAAGCAGGAAACAATCCAAATACCAGTGTCATCCTGTTAAAAAGCGAGGGCGACCGCACCTTTTGTGCAGGTGCCAGTTTTGATGAGTTGGTGCAGATAAAAGATAAGACGGCAGGTGCCGAATTTTTCCTGGGTTTTGCCAATGTGATCAACGCCTGCCGTAAATCGCCCAAGATTATTATAGCACGTGTACAGGGTAAAGCTGTTGGAGGAGGAGTAGGGCTTGCAGCTGCCGCCGATTATTGCCTTGCTACCGAAGCAGCTGCCATTAAGCTAAGTGAGCTGGCTATTGGTATAGGGCCTTTTGTTATATCGCCTGCGGTAATACGTAAAATCGGGCTGCCTGCATTTTCGCAGCTGACTATCCGGGCAGTTGATTTTCAGACTGCAGCCTGGGCAAAGGAAAAGGGGCTTTATAATGAAGTTTATCCGGATATCAATAGTATGGATACCGCCCTGGATGCGCTTACCCAAAAACTGGCATCATATCACCCGGAAGCATTGCATGGGTTGAAACAAATATTGTGGGAAGGCACTGAAGACTGGGATGATCTTTTAGTCGAACGTGCTGCCATTAGCGGCGAACTGGTATTGTCTGACTTTACGCAAAATGCACTAAAAGGCTTTTTGGGGGGGGGAAGATAATTTTAACTATTTTGAAATCGGCAATTCATCAATATAGCACCTTTTTATACTCATCTTATTTCAATTATTCCCTCATTTAATTATAACTTTAATTGGAGTTGTAATTATAGTTCAATTGTGAATTGAAAATCTGTATCAATTTATTTTCTTCATGCGTATAAGCTACTGATCTGTTTTTATGACCGGCCTGCAAAAAAATAAAATAATTACAATCACCAGCTTAGTAAGTATAGCTGCCGGCGTCCTGGTTATGCTTGGCTGGATATTTCATATACCCGTTCTTAAACAATTGGTGCCCGGTTTTATAAACATGGTATTTAATACGGCGCTATCTATTGTTTTATTCGGAGGTGCTTTATTACTTACCCAATATCAACCGGGAAAATATCGAACCGCAGCTTTTTTTATATTCTCGCTTAGTGGCACACTGATCGGGTTAATCACTTTATCACAATTCATATTTCATTTCAATTCAGGGCTTGACGAACTGTTTGTAAAAGATGCTGAACCGGTATTGCCCGGTCACCTGTTCCCGGGGCGTATGGCTTTTAATTCCTCGGTTTGTATACTTATTCTCGGGCTGGGCTTTCTGGCGTTAATGGCGCAAAAAAAGGTTTTAAACTTATTGGCTCAATATTTTTTTCACCTGGTTACTATTCTGTCGGCCGTCGCGCTGATCGGGTACTTATATGGGGTATCGTTATTTGATACACTTTTGTACGTAAGTTCAATGGCTCCGCATACCGCCGTTCTTTTTTTTATGCTATCAATTGCGGCATCATTACTCAATCCGGCGATAGGTATTACATCATTGTTTACAGGTAAACATATCGGCAATCAAATGGCCAAAAGATTGTTTACGCTGATGCTGATAATGGTTATTGTTTTCGGCTCATTAAGGGTGCAAACGCAACACTATGGGTTATTCTCATTAGAAATAGGAATCTCGCTATTAGCCGTTTGTTTTTTATTAGTGAGCCTGGTGATCATCTGGAACACAGCCATCTGGCTTAACAGGATTGATGCAAGGCGTTCAGCAGCCGAGGAAGAGGTAAAGTTGATGAATGCCGACCTGGAGAAAAGGGTAGAGGAGCGGTCGGCCGAATATCAGAAAAGTGAGGAAAAATACAGGTCGCTCATAGAACATGCGTCTGATGCGATTTATGTATTAGACAGCAGCGGGAATTTTACCGATGTAAATGAGAGTATGTGCAAAATGATAGGTTATACCCGTGACGAATTGATGCAATTGAATGTGGAGGCGATTGTTGACCCGGAAGAATTAAAAACAGACCCTTTGCCAAAGAGCATAAAAAACCCGGGGCAATCAGAATTTCGCGAGCGAAGATTTTTACATAAAAACAAAGAAATTTTCCCGGTCGAGATCAATGTAAAAATGTTTTCTAATAACCGCGTTCTTGTGATGGCGAGGGACATTACTAATCGCAAAAAAATGGAAACCGAACTAAGGGATGCCGAGCTGAAATTCAGGACGGTAGCTGAGAAATCAATTGTAGGGGTTTACATTGTGCAGAATGGAAAATTTGTATTCGTGAACCCGAGGTTTGCCAACATTTTTGGATATGAGCCCGAAGAATTGATCGGTACGTTGTCTGTTGAAGGTGTTATTCACGAAAGCTACAGACATATTGCTATAGAGAATGTGAGAAAGCGTATTGAAGGAGAGGTTGAAAGCACACATTATGAGGCTATGGGCCTGAAAAAGGACGGCTCTGCTAACTGGGTGGAATTTTTCGGAAGCAGGGCCATCATTGGCGGGATGCCTACTATTATCGGCTCTATGATTGATATTACAGCGCGTAAAGCAGCAGAAGAAGAATTAAGATTGTCTGAACAGAAATATAAGATACTATTTGAGCGGAATCCATTGCCATTATGGATGATAGAAAAAGAAGGGATGAGGGTGATCGCGGTTAACGATGCAGCTGCCAGCCTTTACGGTTACACCAAAGATGAACTTTTGCATATGGATGTTAAAGTTTTCAGAATGCCGGAAGACCGGGAATTGCAATTGCAGGGTTATAGAGACGACATGAGCAATACTACCGAAAGAGGTGTAGTAAGGCATTTAAAGAAAGATGGTTCGGTGATGTTTGTACAGATCATTTCCAACGATATTGTTTTCGAGGGCCGGCCGGTGCGGCTTTCATTGACCAATGATATTTCTGAGAAGCTTAAAGCTGAGGATTCGTTAAGACAGTCTGAAGCCAACCTGCAAACTATACTGAGCACTACAGATACTGCCTACGCCTCGTTTGACCGGGATCTCAGAATGCTTGCATTTAACCCAAGGGCTGCGGAGTTTATTCAGGAGCAATACCGCCATGCTCCTCAGAAGGGTGACCGGTTGCCTGACTTTCTGCCCGCTGATCGTGTAACTAAACTGTCGGATTTAGTTCAGGACGTATTAACGGGCAGCCATATCCACTATGAGGTTGATTATAGTCAGGCTGACGGCTCTGTACGCTGGTATGATGTGAAGCTATCGCCTTTAACCGGCGGCGGCGATGAAATATTGGGTATGCTGGTGGCACTATACGACATAACAGAAAGAAAAAATGCCGAGCATGACCTGCAAAACGCCTATGAGCGCATACAGGACCATATTGATAGTATAAAGGGTATGGCCTGGAAACAATCGCACCTGGTGCGCAGTCCCCTGGCCAACCTGAAAGCATTATCTGAAATGCTTAAAATCCACCCAGGCGATCCGCAAGTGATTGAACACTTCCAGACTGAACTGAACAGGTTGGATGCGGTGATACATGAGATGGCCCGCGAAGCCGCAGGCCATGATGTGTGAAAAGGTTAGCTAAGTGTTTAATCAGCCTTTTTATTTGCCAGGGAGAAAATTAGTTTAAACGTTAGTCCGCTAACTGTTTTATTATAAAACAGGTTGTTGTCAGTGGTACTTAATGAAGTATAGTTCCCAGTACTTCCATTGGGAATAGGTTTGTCTGTATAATTAGCTACTACGTAATCACGCAATTGGCTTACCCTTGAAACATCAAAAAATACGGCTGCCTGAACATAATCGGTAAAAAAATACCCCATGCCTAAGCCACCGCTAATATTTTTATTAAAAGAAACATTTTGTGTGACATTTACTAAATCTAAAGCCAGATTAATGGATAAATGATCCCTAATGTTTGACCACGAGTCATCTTTGGCAGCTTTTTGCTTTTTCCCTTCATCTGGTGATTGTATTAGATCATTATAAGTCAATTTTTTGGATTGCTTAACAAATTTATTATTGTCAGAATCAAAAGCAACCTTGCTTAGTTTGACCATAACTATTGAGGATATGACAAATGCTCCTTTGTTAAGCGGTTGTATTTTTAGATTATGACTTGCGTCTGTAGTTAAAGAATAATCATACGTTTTGTCGAAACCCACGTTATATCCAGCTCCAAATCCAAAGGTCACACCATTTAAATTAGTAGCCTGACCAAAAGCCAGTTTAATAAATCCCATAAAAATTAAAGTAATTGTTATCTTTTTCATGATGACGGAGTTGATGCCTACTCTTGATCCGTTTTCGGCTTTCCCGGTACTATTTGATAAAATGATTTTTGTTAGATGAGGGTCTATTGCGGTTTTAAAGCTGCTGATCCTTTATTAAAGCCGTAAGGAAGCACACCAATACCCAGCCCCCATATTACACTGGTTAGATTTGATAAGTCTGCAGGCTTATCCGGGTTATTAAAATATTGGTATATAAAGAAGGTAGTTAAACAAATACCTATTGTTAAGGCAACTAATCCTGTAAGGAAAGCAATAAACCTGCTGGTACTTTGTGGTGGAGCCTTGTCTTGGTCGTCCTGAGCAGCGTTATTAGCTGAGACAGGTGTATCTTTTTCAGCCAACAGATCAGATAGCTTTACTTTGTCATTTTTTAGTTTGAGGGTTGTTATAACTAATATCAAAAAGAAAAAAATTGCCGGCAAAAACGATATCCAGCTTTCAACCGGGTGATCTTCTGCATGAGTTCCTGCCAAACAACTGAATGGGCATAATATTGCCGCCAGGATTAATAAGTTTGTTCGTTTCATGATTGAAATTTTTAAAGTGATATGAATATTCAAATCTCACCATGAAGACAAGTTGCACTCACCGTAAAAAGCAGGTTTCTGACAGGGTGTTTTTACGGTATTAAAATGGGTGTAAAAACGCTGGTAATGTGATGGTTATTTGGGGATTTTAGTGGAAACTTAATCATTCACTTTAAACCCTAACTGTCATGAAAAAATTAATGTTAGCGATTAGCATCGCATTAGTTATTGCCTCCTGTAAGGAGTCGAATAAAAAAAAAATAAATAGTAATGATTCTTTAAATGTGAAGGCCGAAATGCCTCATCCTTCGTCTCCACCAAATGGAATAACTTTAAATGGCGTGTCATGGAGCAATGCTAATAAAATGGTTTCTGACTTTATGAGTGATAGTTCAAGTTCGGATCCAAAAACGACTATTTGGTTGAGCAAGAATTGGGTTGATAGTGTTTATAAAGCGCTTACCAATGAACAAGACAACAATGTCGGAACAGATGGTTTTCGTATTTATTTTGCCAAGAGGCTGGATAATATTTCAAATAGGATGAGAAATACCATTGTGATAGTTTCTACAAGATCTGATGGAGATGATGCTGCTGCAGAATCCTTAAAGGATCATTTGGATTATTACGAACATAGTTCTCCATTTTTACAAAAAGCAAGCCAAGACAGACAACTAACAGAAGATTGGAATGGTGATCCGAATGCGACTTTACTATATTATGGAAATAGGTGTTGCGCCGATGATAATTGTTCTATAGCTGCGATAAACAATATCCCTTGTATTGACGCTTATAATGCAGTAATAAATTTTGTTAATCTCAATCCTAATTTAATTAACACCCATAGTGAGTGGTTCTCACTTGATTTACTGCAAGCATTAAAAGAGGAATTGGATGCCGCATTAAGTCAAGCTCCGACCCCAATTCCCGCAGATGGAATACGTATTTATTTTGCTAAAAATACTACAAGTGTTAAAAATCCTAAACACCAAAACAGACACTCTTTTATTATCGTGACAACAAAAGCTGATACTGTCAACGGAAGAGCAATTCATAAAGATTATTTTCAATGCTATAACCCAAAAAACAATTACTTGAAAAAACAAAAGAATGACTTTTATTCAAATGATAATGGGGAGCAATGTCCCAATAATTGTAAAGGAACAACTTTGCCATAATTTAAATAACTTTAGGATAATTAGTTGCAGATTATCCTAAAGTTTTATGCTACAATTCTTTACAATAAACACCACAGTAGAAACGATTTGTTTTTTGATTGCAATGATTTGCTTGTTTGCCGACACAAATATAGAATGGCGACTTTTTATATTGTTTCTTTTTATCACGTGTATTACAGAAATGGCGGGAATACGTTTTAAGAAATTATATCTTGAAGATAGAATACATAATCATCCTAACATATGGCTTTATAATATATTGTTGTTGTTTCAGATAAGTTTTATAAGCTTGATTTTTGAGAAGTTATTAAATAGATATATCAATATAAAATCAATAATAATTCTCACTGTTATATTACTTGTTTCGACTTATATCTATGAGCTAATAAGACATGGAATTTTTAGATACAACGAGTTGACCAATACTATGATGCTTGTCTTTATTGTTTTATGTAGCCTGTATTATTATTATCTGTTATTAAAGGATGAAAACTATATTGAATTAAAGTATGCGTCTGATTTTTGGTGGGTAACAGGCATATTGTTCTTTTATTTTGGAACAACAGCTTGCAATATATTCTTCGAGAGCCTTTCCCCCGAAAAAATGAAGTCTATTAAGCACTTAACTTATTATATCTATTGTGCCTTTAACATTATATTATACGGTTGCTGGAGCTATTCATTTATCTGCAGAAAATGGTTAACAACGACATCACAGAACTTATCATAATTACTACTCTTATTTTTTTAATAGCACCGGCTTTCCTGGTGATATATATTTTCATTTACAATCAGCGTAAAAAAAGGCATATTGAAGAGAAAGAGCTGATGAAGCTAACCTTTGAAACAGAACTCATCAAAACCCAAATGGAGATACGCGAACAAACTATGCAAACCATAGGGGCCGACCTGCATGATAATATAGGGCAATTGCTGAGTTTGACATCCTTGACGCTGAATTCGGTGCAATTAGAGGAAACAGAAAAAGCGCAGCAGAAAATAGATGCAGCACTTGATCTGACCAAACGCTCTATTAAGGAAATGCGATTGCTGGGTAAGTTATTGCAGGGGGAACAACTGATAGCTTTGGGTTTGCCTGAAGCAATACGACAGGAGATCAATTGGATAGAAAAATCAGGTCAATATGAAGTGGTTTATATTGTTGAGGGCGACCAACCCGAACAAAATAATCCGGATAAGGATTTGATCCTGTTCCGTATTCTACAGGAAGTGTTTAATAATATCATCAAGCATTCCAAAGCGAAGGAGATCAGCATCAAATTGAGTTATATTGAAACAGGTGTCAGACTGCAGATCATTGATAATGGTGCCGGATTTAATGTCAGCGAACTGCCCGAGGAGCAAAAAGGCATGGGATTAATGAATATCCAAAAAAGGGCTGAAATAGTAGGCGGCGAAATATTTATACAATCACAACCTGGAGAGGGCACCTGTATCGATATATTTATTCCTTATCCTTAAACCTATGGAAACAGAAAAGATCCTTATTGCCATTGTGGATGATCATACCCTTTTCAGAAATGGTGTAGCCGGACTGATGGGCGAATTTAATGAGCTGAAAGTTGTTTTCGAAGCGGAAAACGGTCAACAGATGCAATATGCGCTTGAAAAACACACATTGCCCCAGGTAATGTTGATGGATATCAATATGCCGGTGATGGATGGTTATGATGCCACCTGCTGGTTAAAGAAAAATTATCCGCAGATCAAGGTTTTAGCGCTCAGTATGTTTGAGGACGATAAGGCAGTTATCAAAATGATCAAATGCGGGGCCAGTGGCTACGTGCTGAAAGAGTCAAGACCTAAGGACCTGCTGGAAGCTATAAAGACTATCCACACCAAAGGGGTTTACATTAACGAGCTGGTATCTGGAAAATTGATCCGTTCAGTGACTGATGATGATGCGCCGGATTTTACAAAGAAGGAACTGGAGTTTTTAAAACTATGCTGCTCCGAACTGACCTATAAGGAAATAGCGGACAAAATGTTTGTAAGTCCGCGTACGGTAGATAATTACAGGGAAGCATTGTTCCTGAAACTAAATTTGAAATCGAGAACCGGGTTGGTTCTGTACGCTATACAAAATCAGATATTTACCTTCTGAATTTCTACATCGTAAGTGTAAAATCCTTTAAGCCTAAAAACCTGGCATAGCGCTTGGCTGCGGAGGCGATTGCAGCATGGTTTGCCTTGCTTAATGGTGAAAAGGGGGTTAACTCAATATCCACTCTTGTTTTCCCGATGTTTCGTTTCCAGGTACCGATTATTTTACCGTTTGCTATAATTGTATGATTGAAAATAGTTCCCCGCGGATCAGCTTTATTGATATCTGATGCTGCGATTGTTGCACTACGGTCTTTATAGCTCACAATGTATTCATCATAATTAGGTAGCAGAAATGCTATCGGAGATTTGGCTTTACGAATGTTCGGTTGCTCGGCAAACCAGTAAGTATTGCTATCCGAAGTCGCACTGCTAAGTTTATGTTTTATCATTTCCAGTCCCGCTTTGGCGTCAGCAACAGTTAGTCCGCTCCACCAAACATAATCCTGTAAAGTAGCCGGGCCGTGGGCAGTAAAATACCGTTCGGCAAGCATAGTCAAGGCCTCTCGCTTATCCAATGATTTGACTGGCGGTACACGCTCATTCAAAAGTGCATAGGTGAACTGCTTACCCTGTCTGCCGCCACTGCAAATGAGGCCGATAAGCTCCATCTGCATCATGATATGGATAAAACGTAGCTCATTTGTTTCTACCCCGGCATGTTGCAGTGTTTCAGCTATTTCATTCCGCATTAATTGTTTGCCGCCCTCCATAGCACTTATAAGGGCCTTTTCGCATTTGGAAAAAACGCCATTGTCCAGTTGAAACTGTCTGTGCTGCGTGCCTGCGATAGCCATCACTCTCGGAGCGGTCAGTTCAAGCATCCAGCGAATATCCAATGGGTGAACAAAATGCCAGGTGGGCCGCATCACATGGGTGCGAATAATATGACCTTTAGTAAATGCATTTTCAATTGTTTTGTCTGAAGCTCCCTTCAGACGCTGGGCAATGGCCCATTTTGCCCCGGTATAATCCTGGGCCTGTATGGCTCCCAAGTAGTATACAATATCAGCAGGATGAGTAAATAAAGGAGAAGCCAAATCCTGGTTCAGCAGGCGTAGTTCGCGGATATCGGATGCTGTCATTTGTGATCAATCCTCTTCATAGCGATTTAGGCGATTCTTTAGAGTCCGGATTTCATCATGGATAGCCTCAAGCCTGTCCAGTAAATGAGTAATGGCTTCAATACCGGCGATGTTGATGTCCAGGTCATGGTGCAGGCGCACCATTTTTTCTAATCGTTGGAGTTGGGTTTCCGGAATAAACTCAGTTTGATCAATAATGGTGATCTCCACCAGGCCGGCTTCATGCAGTGAACTGATAAAAGTATATTCCACCTGGTGCCAGGTACAAAAGTCGTGTGTTGATATGAGGGTTGCTGTAGTCATCTTTTAAGATTTTGATAATTCAGTAAACAACTCTTTTTGTTTGTCGGTAAGGTTGGTGGGTATTTGTATATCATACGTTAGGTACAAATCACCGTGTTCACCTTCCTTTTTATAAAGCGGGAAGCCTTTTCCTTTAAGTTTTACTTTAGTTCCGCTCTGAGTACCAGGTGCTACTTTCAGTTTTACCTTTCCGGTTAGCGTATCCACAGTGATCTCACCGCCAAGGACTGCCGTGTAAAGGCCAAGTTTGATATTAGCATAAAGATCAGCTCCTGTACGTTTAAAATGCGAATCATTAGCCACAGCAAAGGTGATATACAGATCGCCTGCCGGTCCGCCGTTACTACCGGGACCGCCATGTCCTGCAATTTTGATGGTCTGCCCGTTCTCAACACCCGCCGGGATGGTGATGCGTATCTGCTTTCCGTTTACGGTCAAAGTTTGCTTATGCGTCTCGGCTGCTTCCCTGAAGCTTAGGTGCAGCTCAGCGGTGAAATCCTGCCCGCGGTATTTTGCCTGGGCCCTTGTCCGGCTGCCCCCTCCGCCAAACATCTGCTGGAAGAAATCCGAAAAATCACCGCCATCACCAAAACTTTCAAAGCTCTCGAAACCCTGCCCATGCCCTCCGCCAAAGCCGCTGTATTGCCCCCGGTTTTGCTGCTGCTGACGGGCGTATTGTTCATGCTCTTCTCCGTGCTGCCAGTTCTCGCCGTATTTGTCATACTTTTTGCGTTTTTCAGGATCACTCAGTACCTCATTGGCTTCGTTTATTTGCTGGAATTTTTTATTAGCCTCGGTATCATTCGGGTTCAGGTCGGGGTGGAATTTGCGGGCCAGCTTGCGGTAGGCTGCTTTGATATCCTTTTCAGTAGCGCTTTTATCAACGCCTAATATTTTGTAGTAATCAAGAAAGGCCATAAACAGGTATGTGTACAACCTAAACCTGTAAGCATTGGTTTAAGTTTTTATAAGTATAAAATTAGCATTTATCCGGGTAGAAAAATATGATTCCGGTCACTACATTTCCCAGTGTTCACGTTCACGACACATGAGCGCTCGTGAACAATTGTGAACACGCTGAATATCAATGCATATGCTGTTTTTCTTCTTGTAAATCTGTCTGTTAAGCGGCCGTTTCAACATATTGCCCTACCTTGCCCATAAACTGATCTATGTCAAAAGGTTTGCGGATCACGTCCTCTGCGCCGCAGCGTTCTTTTACGCGTTCTATATCCATATTGGCCGATACCAGTATCACGGGTATATGTTTTAGGTCATCCTGGCCTTTAATGTAGGCACAAAATGTTTCCCCGTCTTCGCCCTTAAGGTTAAGGTCCAAAAGTACCAGGTCAACTTCTTTATCGTGTAGTTTTTGCCTTGCCATACCTGTATCTGCCAGGCTGATTACCTTCAACCCCTGTATCTCTAAAATAATGCTGATCATCTCTGCAATGACCGGCTCATCCTCTATCACTAATACGCTTTTTTTCATAAGTAGAAGTATAAATTGTTATCAGACGGAATATTCACAACAATGATGCCTGACTTATTAAAAAAAAACACGAAAACTTATTGGCCTTCACTTGTTTATACAATAACATTATAACCTGTATTATGGCTCATTTAGAAGTAAAACCCCGTAGCCGCAGCAACTGGCTGATATGGCTCATCATTATAATAATAGTCGCAGTGGTAGCTTATTTTCTCTGGAGTGGATATACCGATAGCAAATCCACGCTGATCACAAAAACCGACTCCACAAAAACAACTACTGACTCGGCCGCAACGCGCCCGGCCAAATAACCATTTACCATTTAAACTGAATACTATGGCAATCGAAGAAAAAATAGATCACCGCCTCGAAGAGCTTCACGGAAGCGGATTTGAGATTGTTGACGGACAACCGGATATACATGGTTGGAATATAAAATCCCACAGCGGCAAAAAAATGGGCAAGGTAGATGACCTGCTTTTCGACCCAAATTCGCGCAAGGTAAGGTATATTGTAGTCGACCTGGATGATAATGAATTGGGTATAAACGAAGAGCGTAAAGTGCTTGTCCCCATTGGTATTGCGGAGCTGTATACCAAATCCGACCAGCGTGAAGCGCGTCAAATTGACCCTGCCTACAGCGCTTATGATCCGACAGACGATGGCAATGTAGTTTATCTGCCTACGGTTAGCGCCGTACAGTTGGATGCGCTGCCTTTATATGAAAAAGGCAGGCTTTCGCCACCTATTGAAATGGCTATCCGCCGGATATTGGAGCCGGCTGCACATCGTGACTATGACCAGGACGAGTTTTACCATCACGATCATTTTAACGACGACCGGTTTTATCACCCCGATCACTACCGTAACAAACACAGGAATCATTAAAGTAGTCAAAAGAGGATAGAACTAAAGACAACATAACATTTTGCACTCTGTGCACTTTGTGACCTTCCTAGTGCTCTCTGTGGTAAAATTAACCACAGAGGACACAAAGATTTACACAGAGAAACACAAAGAAATAATAACTCCAAAAATCAACCGTTGTCGCTAACAACCAGCACCACTTTCCCATTCAATCCACCTGCCGAAACCAGGTCCTGGGCCTGTGCAGCATCTTCCAGTTTCATCACTTTGGCTATCTGCGTTTTAATTTTTCCTTCTTCAACCAGCTTGGCGCCAAATTCAAGTTTTTTGTGCGACGGAGCCGATGATATGAATCTGGCTGTGATATGATATTGTTGGGCCAATTCTTCTGAAGGGGGCATAACGGCGCTTAATAATTTACCGCCCTGTTTAATTACTCCAAATGATTTGGCTTGTGTTTCGCCGCCAACAAGATCGATCACCAGGTCAACGCCTTTTACCAGTTGGGCAAAGTCCTGTGTTTTATAATCGATCACTTCATCTGCGCCTAAAGATTTTGCCAGTGCAAGTCCATCTCCGGATGTGGTTCCGATCACATAAGCACCCAGGGCTTTGGCCATCTGAACCACAATGCTGCCCACACCTCCGGATGCGCCATGTATCAATACACGCTGCCCGGCTTTTAGTTCGCCGCCTTCCACCAAAAAAGAATAGGAGGTAACCAGCGGCACCGCAAGGGACGCCGCCTCATTAAAGCTAACGTTATTGGGGATAATCGCTGTTTGTTCTTCCTTTAGCACCACGTATTCGGCATAAGTTTGACTAAAAGTGCTGGCAAATACTTTATCGCCGACTTTTAAGCGGGAAACTCCGCTGCCAACGGCCTCTACCGTACCCGCAACGTCTGATCCGGGCGTATAGGGCAAATTCACCGGCATTATTTTTTGCATGGCACCGGAGCGCACCTTCATATCGAACGGGTTGACCGTAGTGGCAGCTACCTTAATCAAAACTTCATTTTCATTAGGCTGCGGCTGACCAACCTGGTTTAATTGTATCACCCCGGAATCTCCGAAGGCAGCATACTGTATTGCTTTCATTTTTGTGTAGTTTAGATGTTTAAACAGGTATTTGCGATGAATGTTTCGTTAATCCAGATAATCGGCCGTATCTGCATCGTTCTTGCTCTTTTTAGCGTTGCTTCCCGAAAGCTTACTTTATTTTTTTAAATGAAATGTTATATAAAATCGTGGGAAAGTGATTCTTAAAACCAAAGCAAGCATTCCACTTTTAATCAAATAGATATTAGAACAAAAAACAATAAAATTAAGTTGCTCTTTTACAGGATGCAAGCAATATGTAAGAAAAATGTTACAAGAAATTGTTTTTACAGTTAATGTAAAGTGCTATAATTGAAAATTATTTAATTGAATACAACTATACCTAAATCTTTTCAAGTGAAAATTAATATAAAGATTAAGAAAGCAGGAGCTAATCTTTTAAAAGTAGCTTTTGTAGCAAAGGAAAGTGCCAAGGCGCTTTTTTCCCCAAAACCAGGCTTAAGGATTTTATTTTCAGCTAACTACGGCAATGAAAAAGCGCTCAGGCGGGGCTTCTCTCTCCGGCTTCAATTCGACGCAAAACTAAGTTAAACATCCATCAATATTTCCCCTATACATGAATATGGAAGACACTTTCTTAAATCTTTACGACGAAGAATTAGACACAACTGTTGATCTTGATATTAATCCGCGTCCTTTTAATGACTGGAAAATCAAAGAGCATAAAAAAGGCGGGCAGTTCGAATGGGATCCGGCAAAAGTGGAATTGTTCCTGCACAATGAACAATGGGCCGGCGGCATTACCGGTAAGAAGCTTCGTAAGAAAATTGCTCATATCGACACTTTCAATGTCAATCTGCTTGATTATTTACTGGTCAATCCATCACTCATTCCCGATGATTGGAAGGTAGATGAAAGGGGTGAAACCTGTTTAATCTTCTTCTGGGGTACCGTATATTATAGGCCATCTGATCAGGGCCTTTACGTTCGGTGTCTGTACTTTACTGTTGGCCGATGGATAGAAGACTATCGCTCAATTGACTACCCCTGGCCTGCTAGTCGCCTTGCCATTATTCGCAAGTAGAAGCCCCTGTTTGAGATCTGGGTACCCTGTCCCGGTTATAGATACGAATTTAATGTCCCGGTCTTTACTCAAATCACAATAAATAGCCCCGAAGGTTAGGATATCAAAATCAATTCGTAAATTTAATCGATCAGATTTCTGTGAATTATCCGTAAAAGCCATAATTAGCGGCAATCTTTTACCGCTTTCCTGAAAAATTATAACCAGCCAGGTATGAAAAAGTTATTGCAAATAGCACATCTCGTGTTTTTCAGTATATCCTTGTTTATTCTCCTGTCATGCAATGGAAAACACAGCACCCCATCGACCGAAACCATCAATACTATCGGTCTTAAGCGGGGAGAAATTGTTTTATGCGGTGCTACAGATAAACAATTTGGCCGCGTCGAATTTGAAACATCCTGTAGCGGGAAAGTAAAAGAAGATTTTAACCTGGCCATAGAATTGCTCCACTCATTTGAGTATGATGAGGCCGAGAAAGTATTTGCAAAGATCATCGATGCCGAGCCGGATTGTGCTATGGCCTACTGGGGAGTAGCTATGTGCAATAACCATCCGCTTTGGTCGCCGCCAACTGAGGCCGAACTAAGAAAAGGAGCGAAGGCGATTGCCATTGCACAGTCCATTTCACAAAAATCAGGAAGAGAGGCTGCTTATATTGATGCGATGGCATCGTTCTATAAAGATTGGGATAAAGCCGATCACCATACCCGCAGTGTCCGCCTTGAAAATGGGATGGAAAAAATATACAGGGAAAATCCAAATGATAAGGAGGCTGCCATATTTTATGCTTTGGCATTGGATGCAGCAGCAGAACCCTCTGATAAATCATACGGCAATCAAAAAAAAGCAGGGGCTATTCTCACCTCTTTATACCCCGGTCATCCGGATCATCCGGGGATAGTACATTATATTATCCATACCTACGATTATCCTGAACTTGCCACGTTGGGCCTGCCTGCAGCGCGAAAATACGCCTCTATCGCTCCGTCATCGGCTCATGCCCAGCACATGCCGTCGCATATTTTTACACGACTGGGGTTGTGGGACGAATGCATTGGTTCAAACCTCACTTCCGTTTCTTATGCAAAGTGCTATGCCCTTAAGGCAGGTATTAAAGGGAATTGGGATGAAGAACTGCATGGCCTGGACTACCTGGTATATGCCTACTTACAAAAAGCAGATAATAAGGCCGCAAAAGAACAATGCAATTATCTGAATACCATTGACAGGGTTTACCCGGTAGACTTTAAAGATGCCTATGCTTTTGCCGCTATTCCGGCCCGCTACGTGCTCGAAAATAAGATGTGGGAAGATGCGGCGCATCTTCAATTGCACCCGGCTGATTTCCCATGGAAAAAATTCCCGTGGGAAAAAGCTATTGTCAATTTTACCCGGGCTCTCGGTTTTGTTCATATCGGTAAAATTGATTCAGCGAAGATGGAATTAAAAAACCTGGAGGCGATCTATGATACATTGACCAATCAAAAGGACCTGTATAAAGCTAACCAGGTAAAAATTCAGTTCAATGCAGCACAAGCGTGGATACTTTTTAAAGAGGGAAAAAACGACGAAGCGTTGACTACGATGATTGCCGCTGCCGATATGGAAGATAAAACCGAAAAACACCCCGTTACCCCCGGCGAAGTAATTCCGGCAAGGGAGCTATTGGGCGATATGCTGGCGCAAATGAACCAGCCCGGAAAAGCCTTGGAGGCTTACGAAGCAGATCTGAAAACTCACCCCAACCGTTTCAACGGACTTTATGGCGCCGGATTAGCTGCTGAAAAATTACACGATTTTAAAAAAGCAAATTCCAGCTACCGGCAACTGGCGGTAGTAGCAAATGCACCTGGCTCCAACAGGCCGGAGCTTGAGGCAGCAAGGTTGTTTTTGAAAAAAGAAAGAAATTAATTTATCCTTTTTGCCCGGAATCGGTTCAGCACCAACCACAGGGCTGAAATGTAAATATGGTGTCAAAACGCTGTCACCACTTTACCCGGCTTTATTGGGTAAATTTGATTTTCCCGGTTATTATCCCTCAGCCCACAACGCCCCTACAAAACCGGAATAAATTGCTTGTGAAAACAGTTTGATTTGCTCTTTGACGTGTTATAAATTAAATACATATGGTATCCGTGCGACCGTACAAGGCAGTTGAAAACTGCCAATTAGATTTCCACGAGTTACGCTGCGCTAAACTCGCGGGAGCAGGGGACTATGGCGCATTACTTTTCGCCGCCCAATTCTTCAATAGTTCGTTTTGCCTTTTTCAGACGTATCTCCTTGTTTTTAGCAATAAGTTTTGTAGTAGCAAGCTTTTCAAGTTTGTGGTGCAGAGGTACCAGCAAGGCTGCTATAGCAACCAAAGCCAGCAGCATCAATGCCGGAGAATGATGGGTTAATTGCTCCAAAAAAGGGTGAAGTATTAAATTGATAAATTCAAAAATTATCAACAAGGTGACCACTCCAAAAAACTCGATCCATTTTGAATTGGTAATAAAACTCCGGCTTAGTAATAAAAACAGGGTTGTAAAAATAGAAAGCGCGGCGGCGATCAATACATATTGGATATTTTCTTTTCGTTCCTGGGCAGCCAGTTTTTTCTCGGATGCGATCTCTTGCTGTCGCAATTGTTCGTTAAATTCCAGGTTTCGCAACCGGGTGATCTTATCAAAGCTGAATACGCTATCTCTTATACCGATCATTAATTGTTGGTACTTAAAAGCGCTGTCAATATTGTGTTTTTCGTTATACAATTTTGACAGCAGGGTACTTGCGGCCAGTTGCTGAACAAGGTAATGGTATTTTTTATCCATTAACAGTCCCTTGGTTGCATAGTAAATAGCCGAGTCGCGCTGATGATACCGGTCAAAATGTTCTGCAAATTCGCAATAAGACCTTGCAAGCAACCTGTATTCATTGATTGCTGAATTTAGTGAAAAAGCCAGCCTGAAATAATCATCAGCAAGTTTTTCTTTACCCATTTTTGAATAAATGATGCCCATTTCAGCCTCAGCACCCCCGCCTTTAACATTTTTATTATGATACTTCATAATTATTGTCATGTATTCTTGCACATAGATAAAGGCAGAATCCAATATACCGAGTTGCTCGTAAGCCTTTCCTTTGTCAATGATGGCCGCGGATAATTGACCATTATCAGGCAGGTGCCTGACCAAAGCTTCAGACTTTGAATAATAATATATGGCTCGTCTGAAATCGCCCTCGTTCCTGTTTACCATCGCCAGTCCGTTGTATATCCCGGCTATCAATGTGGGATCGCCAATGCTTTCTGCTTTGGCCAGTGCTTTAAAATAGGTCTCCTGCGCATCAGGATAATTTCCGGCATACCACAATTGGTCCGCCAGGAGGGCTAAAGCAGTCACTTCAAAATCCGCCGGATAAATATTTCTATTTTTTATGCTTAACAGCACTACCCGCTGTGCATAATATACCATTGAATCGGGATTAACATCCTTGTAGCTGGTGCTTTGACTGGCTAAAATATCCATCCTGTCGCTGTCTGTTTTAGCAGTAGCCAGCTTTTGTTTCAACTCCGCGGTGGTGGCTATCTGCGCATAAGCGGCAAATACACCAAACGAAAAAATAATTGTAAATACATGTTTGATCTTTATCACAGGCATAATTCGATTTAGGTAAAGGCAGTGCATTTTCCATTGCTTTGCAGTAAAACCAACCTTGCTCAGTCCGGCCATTTTGCCTTTCAGAAAGCTCCACCATTGAAATTGCTGCGGCAGATATTTGGGACAATCCCAATAGAAAGTTTGCATGATAACGGCCATAACTATTGAATTTATTTGTACTAAAAATAATGATTAGTTATAGGAAAATGACACGGTGTTTTAACGGTATTTTTTGCGATAAGATAGAACCATTGATGAACGCCATACATCGAAATTTCATTTATTCTCCTAAATTTGATCAACCATAATCTTACCCAATTTCAATAATGAAACTAAAAGGCCTTATTCTTTTCCTGCTCCTGTTTTCCTTAAATAGCCATGCCCAAACTGCAAAGGTTTTAGATTACAAAGTAAAAACCGCAGCCAACGCCAAAGACCGCACCGAAATGCTGGACGCCTTCAGGGCCTCGCTTTATAAAGAATGGAAGCTGAAATTTGAGTTCGTTGTAAAGTACTTTAAAGTAAGCGGCAATTACGCCTGGTTCGAGGCTACTGCTCTAAGAAAAGACGGGAAAGACATGACATTTCCTGACGATGCTTACGATTGCTGCCACGCCGAAGCACTATTTAAAAAGCAGGGCGGAAAATGGACTGTACTGGAGGGCGCAGCTTTCAGCACGGATGTTTGGTATGATGGAATTAATAAGAGATATCCTCAGGTGCCAGTAGTTATTTTTCCTAAAGATGGGTGGGTGCGGTAGACTATGGATTACCGGGAGGAAAATGTTTTCAAGAGCGAATATATAAAACCATGTCATTTCGATGAGCAGTGGGGGCGATGGGCGGATGCGAAGAGAAAACTTATGCAACATGCTCAGCGATTGCATATTGTATAAGTTTTCTCCTCACGCCTTACTCAACCCCTGCCCTGGTTCGTTCGAAATGACATGGTTGAAGAATAGATAATTAAACAATATAATTACACATTCATCCCACCCGACACCTCAATACGTTGCGCATTGATCCATCGGGCATCCTCAGTACACAGGAATGCAACTACACCGCCTATGTCATCCGGTACACCTGCGCGGCCCAGGGCAGTTATGCCGGCAACCATTTTATTTACGTTTTCATCGTCCCTTACATGTCCACCGCCAAAGTCGGTTGCGATAGCGCCGGGCGCAACAACGTTCACTGCAATGCCGCGTGCGCCAAGTTCTTTGGCCATATAACGTGTAAGTACTTCAATTGCCCCTTTCATCGCACCATAAGCTGAATAGCCAGGCAGACTGAAACGCGCCAGACCGCTCGACAGGTTAATGATACGGCCACCATCATTGATCAGCGGCAGCGCTTTTTGCGTAAGGAAGAAAACGCCCTTGAAATGTACATTCACCAATGCATCAAAATCTTCTTCCTTCATTTCAGCCAATGATCCGTAAAGGCCCATACCAGCGTTGTTAATCAGGAAGTCGAAATGCTCTGTACCGAAAGTATCTTTTAGTACAGCTTTCAATTGACCAAAAAATGTATCAAAGCTTTTTATTTCGCCTGTATTTAATTGCAAAGCTGCTGCCTTTTGTCCTGTCTTTTCAATTTCGGCAACTACAGCTTCGGCTTCATCTTTTTTGCTGTTGTAGGTCAATACTACGTCGATGCCTTTTTTGGCAAGGCTGATAGCCATGTTCTTTCCAAGTCCGCGGCTGCCGCCGGTAACGAGTGCTATTTTGTTATTTGTTTCCATCTTTTTCCTTATTTTTTGATAGAACAAAATTAGCCCGGAATGTTTGGCAGGTGTTTGCAAACATCAATCCAATGTTTGCAAAATTCAAATATTGCAGCTTATGAGCGGAAAGTTACCGGGGCCAGCTGGGTTTGCTTCCTGAAAAAGTTGGAAAAATGTGCCACCTGCTCAAAGCCAAGACTGTAAGCGATCTCCGATATGTTCCAGTCGGTTTGCTTGAGCAGTATCTTGGCTTCCTGCACAATACGGCTGCTGATGATGTCGGTAGTGGTTTTGCCGGTATTCTCTTTTAATACCTTATTCAGGTGATTTACATGAACAGCAAGGCGGTCGGCATAATCTTTTGCAGTACGGAGGCCAAGCTTCTGGTTAGGCGACTCGATTGGGAATTGCCGCTCCAGCAACTCAATAAACAGGGACGAAACACGAGCTGAAGCATTGTGTGTAGGATATAGGGAGGTAGCAGGCTGCAGCTTTTGTCCGTAGTGGATCAGCTCCAATACATAGTTGCGGATCAGGTCATATTTATAGGCATAGTCAGAGGAAAGCTCATTATGCATCTTAATTAAGATGGCAGATATTTCTTCAGCCTGCTCGTCAGATACCTGGAAAATAGGGTAGCCTCCGGGCTGGTATATCGGCAGATCGTCCAGCACGATACCGCTTTTACTTTGAACGAGGAACTCAGGAGTGAAGATGCAGAATAACCCTGATTGATCATCGTCCAGCGGAACATAATTGTATGGGATCTTGGGGGTTGCAAATAGCAGGGCATTCTTTTCAATATTGATCACCTTGTCAGCATATTCTGCCTGGTTTCTACCGCGTATCATGCTGATTTTATAATAAGCACGGCGGTTGTATGGCATAGCGCCCTTCTTCTTGGTATGGGCTATCATATCGTCGATACGGAACACATTGAAGTGACCAATCTCCTTGTTTATACCTTCAGGAATAATGGAAGAGGTTTCCTTGTAAAAATCCTCAATCGTTGCTATAGTCATCACCTTCTGATTTGCAAAAATCAAATATATTGCAAAGTTAGGTTATTGAAATAAAAGGATAAAGAAATTAATTTGTCCGTTCTAATAAATCCACTGTAACTATTTCACCGGCTTCTTTGTTGATCAATTTCCTGAGATCGGCTTTTATAGGCAACTTATGCGTGCCATCACCCAATGCCATAAACGAACTATTGAAAGGATGCCCGTCAACTGTGGCCTTTACTTTTACCAGGCCCCTTGTCTTAAAAAAATCAACCGACTCGGGCCAGATCACATAAGTCCATCCTCCTTTATTCGGGCTTTTCAAGAGTGTTGCTGTAAAATGTTTGTTCAATGTTTTCATGTTGTTTAATATTGATACCACAAAGATACAGCAGCACAAAGGGGCGAGTGAGTGTCGTAAACGACATACATGGTGGGGTAAAACGACAAGTTATTAAAAATTCTTTCAGATAGCCTGTAGCTCCGTTAAATTCCGCAATACATATATTTTACCAACGGGTACACGGGCAATATTCACTTCATCGGGTTTGATACCGGCTATATTCGGGATGAAAATTCTCACATTTTCCAATTGAAAAATGGCTTCCTTCCCTTCAACCTTGATCTTCAGAGAGCTCAATTCTTCCTCAGTATCGAGTATGGATTTAAATAATTTATTGTTTGCTGCAAACTGGTATGCTGGTTTACCGGTCATTCTGTGTTCATGCAGGTCCAGGAGGTTTTGCGCTTCAGTATTGATATTCAATATTTCCTGTTTTTCATTCAGAACGATAATGGCATCATGCATCTGTTCAATAACGGTCTCAATGCGTTGCCGCTGTGCAAACACCTCGTTAACACTTTCAAGATCATGCCTTTTGAGATGTACGGCCATCTCGTTGAACGCATCAGACACTTCTGCAAACTCATCGCTTTTGGTAAAATGAAGGCGATAATCAAAATTTTTGCGGCTGATCTCGCCCAGTCCGGCGGACAAGGCGATGAGCGGATCTGAAATATAACTACTGATATTAACAGTAAAACTGAAAAGCGCCAGGAAGGTTAAGCAGCCAATGAGCCCCAGGATGATAGTCGCTTTGTTCACAGATTCCTGCGCATTGGTATGTTTTTGAACGATAGCCTGCATATTTAATTGCTCAATATTGCGCAGGTCAATCCGTATGGCATGTACAGCGCTTTGCTGTTGCGCCAGTGTACCCGTTGGTGATTGCAGCAGGTTAAAATCTTTCCTTAAAGAAGCTGTTGCTACGTTTTCGCCTTTTTCTGTGATGTTATT
>Ga0307517_10002970_pt1 | contig 26806 bp, 13 predicted proteins | sample 23_EM_MG_FD_194515 | JGI IMG/M metagenome (GOLD analysis project Ga0307517, IMG submission 194515) | Populus trichocarpa ectomycorrhiza microbial communities from riparian zone in the Pacific Northwest, United States - 23_EM | ecosystem: Host-associated > Plants > Roots > Unclassified | place... | reverse complement strand
AGGAAAATGGGATTAAGGAGAAAACTAGCACCTGAATACATTAAAGAGGATGAGTTTGAAAGACTGGAAAAGAGACCAAGCTTTGTTGAATCAAAGAGGTGCATGTTTTATTCGTTGACTGAAAGACATCATTTCCTAATTCATGTGATGAAAAAGTTTAACGTATCAATAGCAGTATTGATTTTGTCCTTGAGAAAAATTAATGAGGTCCTAAAATTCTCATACTATTCAGTACTCTCTCTCATATATATATATATAAAGCACGTATGGTTAATTATTTAATTCAAAATTTAAAATCATATGATTACAAAAAACTTTTCTCAGGTACATATTTTCTATATCGATAAGGAGCATTTAAAAATAATAAAGTTATATATATATATTCAACCATAATAATAAGGATGGGAAATGGGGGCTGAAAATTACAGGGAAGCTTTTGTAAAATTAAAAGCCTTTCAACGCACTAGCAGGTGGCTGTAAGAGAATGGGTGGGTGGGTGAGTGATTATCCGAATTCAAATTGTCCGTTTCTGGGTCCTTGTTTCAGGGCAGCGACAACAAATCTAGGATTTTCTAAGTTCGTGTTTGACCTTTTGATCTTTCTTTTTTGGATTCAATCTAAAAGCTGAGGTGACTGAGAAGAGGATAGGATGATGGGAGATATTTTCGACCCGGCGATCATTCCAAGTATAGCTGCCAAATCCACTGATTGATTCGATGTTAAACGCAAACTATAGGTTTAAAATAGGAAATTCATCCACTAATTTAGTTAAAGACTCAGTTGATCAAAAGGGGGTGCATGTGATATTACGGTAAAAATTATTTTTTAAAATATTTTTTTAATAAATATATTAAAATAATATATTTTTTTATTTTTTAAAATTTATTTTTGATATTAGTACATCAAAATAATTTAAAGACATAAAAAAATAATTTTAAATAAAAAAAATTAAAATTTCAGCCAATCTCTGTTTGGGTCACATTCCCAAACAAGAGGCTAAGTGATGAATCAATGTTTTTTCACCTTTTTTACTTGTGAAAGAACCAAAGGGCAGGCGATAGCCCAACACCCTTGGGCCCGACCAAGAGTTGAGCTCATTTAATTATAGGTCTGGTGAGCTATTAGATTCACTATTCTTACACTCGGCCAAGAGTTGAGCCCCATCACATGTGAATCTAGCAAGCTAACAAATCCATTGCCCTTGAACCCGAACAAGAGATGAGCTCACTCACCTGTGAATCTGGCGAGCTACTGAACTCATCATCATTGGGCTTCGTCAAACATCAAGCTCAAGGTCTTCTGGTTCCAGAAACCTAAGACTCCGTGATTTGACCATGAATTAAATATATTTTCTTTTGTTGAGTCAAAGATATCCTTACCTTCTAACAAATCATAGATATTTTTCTCTATTAAATTAGAGATATCCTAGCCCTTTGACGAATCAAAAATATTTTTCACTGATGGGTTAGAGAGTTTTTTCCTCACTGACAAGTCATAGTTAAGAATTGCACATGATTTTTTAATATAAAAATAATATTAAATTCACTATTTAATATTAGTCAATTTTATTTGGAGCTTTTTTAATATTCTCTTTAATTTTTGTAAATTAATTCAAGTAATCTTTTTTCTAAATAGTAATTAAAGGCATTTTGATTTGTGCATGGTAAACTTTGAATTTCATGAATGGATAACATTTTCGTTTCTTTTTTAAATGTTAGAGGTGGCGAGGGAGAATCAAGTTAATGGTCTTGTACTTGCTCTATTTAAACAGTCATAGTTAGATTATAAAATGATCAAAACTGATGACCTTTACAAATTAGAATGATCTATGTAAAATAGGAACTTGTTATATTTATTATGTATCAATAATTACTTCCTTCTTATATAATTCAAACTTATGAAATTATTACATATTTTTTTAGTTATTTTATTATTAATAATATTTTCAATAACAATTTTAATTTAACATCATTTAATTACTTTTATATTCAACATGAATTTTTAACTAGCAGCAACTAAAAATATATTTTTAAAAAACTTGTTTTTTTCGAAGAATAACCACAAAAGCTAGCAATGGAAAGGCATTTGAAGAGAAGGCAGCTTTCCTTTTATGGCAGGGGTGGTTCCAAGCTCAGAGAAGTGAAACACACAATGCTGTCAAATCTGGTCCAGTGTGTGGAACCAGATTTTTGCTGTCATTATTGAAATTATCTGCAAAGAAACCATCCCAAATCCATATGTGGTCTGTTGGGGAGAAGGGGCTAGAACAATTTTGCATGATGATCTAAAATGTGTGAAGGAAAATTGAGGTTTTTAGTGCCATATCTTACTTGGTTTTTTATATATTTACTTAGCCTTTCTTTTCTTTCAAAGCTTGGATGATCTATTACCAATAAATTCAGAGGCATTTCAGCCAATTATACTCTTAAATTCAAGGTGGCAGAAAAGTCTACACCAAAAATTGATTTAACTTGAGCCAGAATACATGCAAGTCTTTGCTGTAAGCAGAGTAAAGCTCACAATTCACAAGCTACAACAATCAATATATATATATATATATATATATATATATATATATATAATGTCATTATAAGCAAAACTTCTTGCGTGAAATACACTAACTATAACTGTCTTGGTTACCAAAACTACAGTTCCTGATAGGACACGATTCAGATGGTCGTGATGATGCCTCAGTTGTCGTCGTTATCGAGAAAACATAAACACATGATAATTCATTTCAGCTGCAGCCATATCATTTAGTTCAGTTAAATTTCTCAAAACCGGTATCTGACCTGACTCTGTACTCTGCAACAAGTTGTGCAAATGACGAAGATTTGTTCTCTAACAATCTTGCTGGAGAATCATATTCCTCAATGAGCCCTGCAACATGATAGCAAATGCTTTAGAAACTTTACCATCACCAGAACTTCTACCTGCTGTTACATCATGTTTCCTTACTCACCATTACTCAAAAGCAAAACCATGTCACTATCAAGAACAGAAGTTATCCGATGTGCGATGGTTATAACAGTACAATCGGAGAAGTGCTGCCTTAAAGTTTGCTGAATTAGATTATCGGTAGACGTGTCAACTGAGGCAGTAGCTTCGTCAAGGACCAACACCTTACTTTTCTTCAGTAGCACACGCCCAAGACATACTAGCTGCCTCTGACCCATACTCCAGTTCTCTCCATTCTCGATCACTGCAGCACCACATGACCATTTCCAATGTAAGTAAATGTCATTTTCAACTTTAAGAAGATATGCACAAAGATTGAATAGCAGTGACTAGTGAGAAATACAAACCTGTGGAGTCTAACTTCCTTTCCTTCTTTCTAACTTCATCTCCTAGTTGGCACTTATCCAGAGCCTAGAACCATTAAGAACTCAAGTGAGCATGTGTGGCATCCTTCAATTACCATTTCTAAAAGCATTGCATATCGATTCTAAGAACACACATATGCATACATGTGTAAATAATTATGTTTACCTCCCAAATCTGTTCATCCGTGTACTCTTCAAGGGGGTCCAGATTGCTTCGTACAGTCCCTTCAAACATGGTTGGATCCTGAGGAATAATGCTTAGTCTTGACCTCAAGTCATGCAGTCCAATCAATGAGATATCAATATCATCAATCATAATGCGACCAGCAGCAGGTTCAACAATACGGAAAAGAGTCTGTATGAGAGTCGATTTGCCACTGCCTGTCCTCCCTACAATACCAGTTTTCATACCTCCTGGGAAAGTGCAAGTGAGACCACGCAGAACAAGTGGCATATGTGGGGCATACCGGACCTGCATAACACCTCAATCATTAGTAACAATTAGCACATAGCAATTGGAGAAATCATTGGAGAAAAGCAGCTAAAATTACCTGCAGATTATTAATTTCAACTTCACCATGTGATGGCCAAGAACGGTTTGGCCTGCTTGCTTCTATTATGAGAGGAGGCTCACTAGGAATGGACATGTACTGAAGAATTCTCTCTACTGATATGATTTTGTTCTCACAATTGCATAAATTCCATATTACCCAAGCTTGTAACATGTTCAGGTTGAGTCCATATGTCACTGCTAAGCCCGCAATGGCTTTAGAAAAAGAAAGGAAAAGGGAGAAGGTTTATTTCAGGTTTAGCAATTAATTGTCAATTCTCGGAAGGGAAAAAAAAACGATATACAAGAAATGAACTACATACCTGGATCAATTCCCTTTGGGAAAGAGACTAAGAAAACCAAAGAGAAAGCAAACGTAATAGAAGAGAACATATCAAGGCGGAAGCAAAGCCATTCCATTGCAGCAGCAGCATGAAATTTGGGCCGAGAATATGCATCTGTTACTATCATATTTGTTTCTTGGAATCTTGATTGTTGATCAAAGCTCCTGATAGTTGCTGCTCCAGAAATTGTTTCAGAAAAATGTTGGATAACTGGAGCTTTGCATACCCCAACCAACCTTGAAAGTTCTCTTGCTGAAGGTATATAATATCGCTGCATGAATTATGAAACATGTTAGAAACCCTCTGTTCCTGAATGTTAAACAACAAAGATGTGAAGCAGTGGCTGCATCTACTTGCATGCCGTTGAACTTTATCTTATAAAATTTCATTTCCGTTCAAAATCATGGGAGAAAGAAAAAGGCCAATTAAGAGATGATAAACGCACAAATGGTGTGCACTGAGGTAGAACTTGATACATATAAAGAGTCTGGAGACATCACCTGATACCAGATGCAGGCAGCAATGACAGGGATGAAAACGATAAAAACTTGCCAAGCCACCTGAGACATAACTGCAATGATTCCCAGAAGTTGAATAGATGAGAAGGCAAGTGCTCCAACTTGATATGGAATTTGTGTTTCAACCGCACTTTGATCAGTAGAAGCCTGTACGAGAAGAAATAGTACATAAAGTGAAACCAGTGAACTTGGTATCTTTCTTTTGAGTCAATTTTTATCAGCAAATTAAAGAGCCTGATGAGACATACAGAAATTACATACTCTGTTTAGGATTCTTCCACTAGGAGTTGAGTCGAAAAAGGACATGGGGGCACGAAAAATGCACAGATGCATTTTATTAAAGAGTAGAGTTGCAGTTTTGTACCCTGCTGTTACAAGAAGTGTAGCTCTAGCGAGGATGCAAAATGAACTTCCGATAGCCAGACATACATAGACCATTATTAGAGTATATCCACTGACAACAGGTTTCATATCCTTTGACACAGGAGTTGCCCATGCCATCCAATAATTGCTACCAATTTGAAGGATCTGAAAGAGAATCTGTGCCAATAATATGAAGGGCACAAGAGCTCCACCATATGCTGTTGTGATAAACTTCCAGTAGATAGGAAACCCAACACTACCTTTCTCTCTCTCTTCTTCTTGAATGAGCTGTGCTTTTGGCCCAGCTACCACATCTTCTTTACCATTTTGAGAATCCTTATTTCCTTCTTTTTGCAAAATCCTATCCCCGCTACTGTTTTCCTTCCCGGCACTTTCATTTTCAGAAGCCGATTCTGCTTGTTTGGAATCAAATGCTGATAAAGCTGCCTTGTGTGCACCAACAAGTTCCATGAAATCAGATCCTGAATTGAGAATGTCATCATATTTTCCAGCTTGTGTGATCCTTCCATCTTTCATGACCTAACCGGAAGGCACAAGTTGAATCAAAATATTCCATCAGGCGAAATGATAATCCAGATGCAATGAAGAAAAGAAATGTGCATACTCACCAAAATTAGATCAGCAGCAGGTAAGAACTCGACTTGATGAGTAACGTAAATAACAGTTTTCGAATTCAAAAGCCCAAGCAAAGCTTCCTGTTAGGCAAAATTAAGCAAAAATATTCTAAGAGAAATTGATATAAGAGAGGAAAAAAGAGGGCAACAATCAAAATGCAAAACAGAACAACGGGTGGTTTAACTAGTTGGATTAGTAATTTTTATTTCCCACAGAAACTACAAACAAAAGTTAACAGTCACTACAAACAATTGTATTAAGAAAGATGAGAATTTTCACCTTAAATAAATGAGATCCTGTATGAGCATCCACAGCACTGAAAGGGTCATCGAAAAGATAGATATCAGCGTCTTGGTACAGAGCCCGTGCTATCTGAATTCTTTGCTTCTGTCCACCGCTTAAGTTGATTCCCCTCTCACCAATAACTGTTTGATCACCAAATGACAGAATTTCAAGGTCCTTCTTCAGGGAACATGCCTCCAGTACCCTTTCGTATCTCTCTCTGTCCATATCCTTACCAAACAATATGTTCTCTTCAATCTTGCCACTCTGTATCCAAGGTGACTGGGCAACGTAGGCTTTTGTCCCACATATCTTGAGAGTCCCTGAGATCTGGGGTACTTCACCCAAAATGCAGGAAAGTAAGCTTGACTTGCCTGAACCAACTGTTCCGCAAACAGCAACTCTCATGCCATGGAACACTTGGAAGTCTATATTTTTCAATGTTGCACTAGGCGAAGAAACGTCCCAAGAGAAATTCCCATCCACGATCTCAACTGCCGTATCAGAACTACCTATTGGAAGCTTCTCTAACACATCATTCTTCAAGTCATCAAGACTAATGAAAGATGCAATTCTGTCCAGGGAAACCTTGGTCTGAACTATCATAGAAACCGTATCAGGAAGATTATAGATTGGCTCTTGAAGAATCCTGAATGTTGCAAGTGCAGATAAGATCTTCCCTGATTCAAGAGGGGTTCCGATAAGCATACAAGTACCAAAAGTGGCCACAGCCACCAAACTAGGAGCCCCCCAGAAGACAAAACTGATCATTGCTGAATTATAAACATATTTCTTCAACCATCCTGTCTCTACTTGCCTAAGATCAAGAATCTTAGACAAAAACTTCATTTCCCACCCCTGCAACTTGAGAATCCTCATATTCCTTAAAATCTCAGTGGTAGCCTTCATTCTTTTATCTTTTGATTCCATTAACTTGTCTTGAAAATGCTCTTGCAATCTCCCCAGTGGATAGTTTAACAACATGACAACTATTGTTGCAACAAAAGTAGAAACTGTTGCAAGCCCCAGATTTTTGTACAGTATCAGCAAGGCCAAACCAACTTGCAAGATGACCAACCACGGATCATGCATGTACCAACTAAAATCACTAATTCTCTCTGCATCAACCGTCATGATGTTGATTATTTCCCCACTAGTCTGGCCCTGCTTTGACTGACTGGAAAGGGTTAAAGCCTTGTTGTAAATCATCGTGGTTGCTACAGCACGGAGCCTAATTCCAATTTGCTGCAACCTAAAGAACCAGTGCCTCTGTGAGAGGCACTCTACAACCTTGGCAACAAAAAAGGTCGAAGCTAAAATATATCCCTGATTTTTGTATTCTCCTCGCCCATCAAGGCATTGAACAAAAGAATCAATAAGGTAAGGACCAACATAAGAAGCTGAGGTGTATATTATTGCCAACAAAGCTGTCAATAGAATTTCTTTCCAAGCAGACAAGAGCAATGCCTTGAGGAGCTTGAAAGCCGTAACTCTACTAGCAGCACCACTATCTGACTCAAGCTTATTTTTAAAAACTGAGAATGCTCCAACTACACTATCAACACTATGAAGTTGAGGAACATCTTCAAGGTCTAGAGTTTTCTTATTGCCAAAAGCAATCAGAGAACCCATCCAAGAGAAGGTAAGAATACTGAAAAGACCAGCATTTGCATAAGGGGTCAAACTATCACCTCCTCTGGACTTACTTGACTCTAAACCATTAATTGAACTAGAATCACCATTCAAAAGGGGTTGTTCAAGAAGAGTATCTTGACACTCATTTCTCAAAAACCCCACATAACAGAGAAAAAAGGCAGTGAAAACAGAGACTAAATCAGATACTAAATACTGTATCTCAAAGGACCCATGTTTGTGAAAAACAAGAAAATCTACAACAAGACAATAACAAGAAATTGAGAAAAAAAGAGCCCACCAGACTCTCAACAAAAAAGGGAACTTTGTTTCACCTGAATTGAAGAGTTGGGTGTGAAGATAAACTGAAAGTGCAGCCCAAGACAGTGCAGTAAGCACAAAATCTAAAAGGGTCACTAGTTTATCATCAGACCACCCATTTGTATACCAATAGAAGTAGCTGACTAAAGACAGGACAAGATTAAGCGATGAAACACCTAAAGAACAGAAGAGAGTCTGTTTGTAGAAAAAAAACCTCTTGTTATTGCTAAACCTCTCTTTAGAACCTTGAACACCATCACCCACCCTGAGCTTTTTAAGCACAAAGGAGACAAACAGAGCAAGTAACAAAACAAGGTGCAATGAAGCAGTAAAGCCACGTAGGAAAATGGGTTTAAGGAGAAAATAAGTAGCTGAATCCATTAAGCTGGAAGATGAATTTAAAAGATTGGTCAGGAGAGCAGTAGCAGTGTTTGTCGAATCAAAGAGATGCATCGTTTTGAGATGTTTTTCGTTTTTTTTTTTTTTTTTTTTTTTTTGAGAGAGAGAGGTGTTTTAGTGTTTTGAGAGGTTTTTGGTGCTTCGCTCGCCAATAAACAAAAGGGGAGAGGAAGACCCCTTTATTCTTGTTGTTTTGGCTAGTGGGGAAATCCGTGGCTGCAAAGCTATATATAGATAGAAAAGGAGTTAGTGGGAGAGAGAACGAAAGAGAGAATTGCAAACGTGGTGAGCAAGACTTAGAACTCGGAGTCGGAGAAGGAAGAGACAGAAAATGGTGGCGGCTTTTACTAGGAAGGAAGAGCGTTACCTTGGAGATGTTTAACTTTCTGATTATTATTACTATTTATTTATGAATTTATCGTTGCTCACAATGAATTGATCAGGTCATGTTCATGTAAAACATTAACACCAAGTTTAGTAATGTTATGATTACGTACCGAGGATGACGAAGATCATGCAGATGTTAAACTCTAATCTCAGCCCTCCATTTGATTTCACTCCTTTGCAATTTTCACTCTCCCCGCCAGCCATTGCAATGCATCACCACCGCCTCTTCACCCTCGACAGTACCTCCTCCCATCAACATTTGCCATTTTTTTCCTTTAAGTTTTGAAAAAAAAAAAAACCAGGGAGAGCATTGAGATATTTTATGGTGTATGATAAATAATTAGTGGTATTTTATTAATTATTTTTTAAATTTTACTTAAAAAAAATAAATGAGTGTCTTTTTCATTGGTAATCTTTTTTTTATTAGTAATGGATTTTACTTTCTTTTTTCTCTCTTGTATTTATTTTTTTTATAAAATAAATATCACAAAATAATTAATATAATGTTACTAGTTACTTCATGTTTATCTACAAGCAATTTATGATAGTATTTAAAACAACAATTTAAACTTGATGAATTAAGAGAACTCTCTCGCTTGGGTCTCGTAAGGAGAGAATGAACATGGAGTCTGCAAATACCTTGGCTGGGGTGAGATCGCTTCCCACAAAACCACCTGATATAGTGAATGGATTTGGATCTTCATCAAGACAAGGGAGAGTCTCTTTTAGAGATAAGGTGTTAGGTAATCAAACTCCTCCGCCTATGAGAGAAAGGGTTAATTTGATTACCACCGATTGTCCGTATTGAGCATGATAATGGGAATCGTTTATTACCAAAGATCTATATTGATGATTCAGTCTTTCAAGAGTTGTGCTACCCTTGGTATGACTATGTGATCATTAAACTTCTTGGTAAGAACATTGGTTACTATCAGTTAAGAATGAGATTGAAAGGGGTCTGGAAATTGAACGGAGGTTTTGAGCTTATGGACGTTGGCAATGGTTTTTTCATGGTCAAATTTGATCTTGCAGATGATAGAGCGAAAGTATTTAATGTAGGGCCTTCGATTCTTTTTGACCATTACCTTGCAGTACGTAATTGGTCACCAGAGTTTGTATCTTCCACAGAAAAAAATCAATAGAGCAATGGTATGGGTAAGGATTCCAAGCCTTAATCTTGTGTTTTATAATGAGAGTTTCCTCATGGCCATGGCTTCGACTATAGGCAAACCTATTAAGGTTGACCTGCATACACTAAATGTTGAACGAGGGTGTTTTGCTCGTATTTGCATTGAAATTGATCTTGATCAACTCGTATTGGAAAAATTATGGATCAAAGATAATTGGTATAAGGTGGAGTATGAGGGTTTACATTTAATTTGCAGCAATTGTGGCTGTTATGGGCATTTAGGGAGGGATTGCAAAGTTTTGTCATCACATAGTGTGTCAGCCGAGGGGATGGTGGTTGATGAGCTTAGGGCAACGGCAGCTAGAGGAGATATGAATAGTAGTAACGGCTCCATAGTTCAGGTTGTGCATCCAGGTATTGAAAGTAAAATTGACGGTGATTGGCTAACAGTTACCAAAGTTAGGAAACCAAAAAAACAGTAAGGAGCGAAATTGAAGGAGGTGTATAAGGGTAATAAATATAATAAATTTACGGTATTAGAGGGGGTTAATGAGGATGTTTTTGTTGCATCATAACAACATGGGTTACAAGGAAAAAAAGATGTAGGCCTGACTATTCCTAGTACAGGCCTGAATTTTATGACTCAACATAAAAAATATGTAAGACGAGATGAGCCCACAATAGCTAAACCTATTTTGAAGCCTGTTATTGCTACATACAAGAGACAGGGTAGAATTCCAAAAAGAAAGCAGAAGGTGGTGCCTACATCTACAACGGAACATGATTTTAATAACCCAACTATCTTTACGCCTCTAGTTTTCTCATTAAAAGGCCTTGATATGACAAGGGAAAAAGAAGACTCAGAGCAGAATGCTAACGGGTTGGGGAAGACAGGATCCTACGTTGGAGTTACCACAATGACAACGAAAGAAAATAACAGTACACATGACCCTGGCATAGCTTATCCTTTTGGTGTTGAATGTTCAGATCATGCCACTAGTAAGGAGGATACTATTAACATCATAAATAGTATTAATGGGGTACTGGAAATTGGAGAAGGTATGGTTATGGATGGTGGGCCATAAACTAATGGTTTTTACCATCTTCCCCCCCTTTTGTATTATTTCTTATGATGAAGTGTTTCAATGACTTCTCAATCCTATCTGGGAATATTAGAGGAGCTGTTAATAGCTAGGGTAAAAGACATTGTAGAGATTTAGTGTATAAATATCAGCCCTCACTTTTTGTGACATTGGAAACTCACGCTCCATTTGCTAGGGTGGAGAAATTTTAGGCCAACTTAGGTTATTTTCTGGCAGTTATAGTTGAATTCAAAGGTCATGCAGGGTGTGTCTGGATTTTGTCAACAAAAAGTTTTTTTACTACTAATATCGTGGATGCTACTAGTCAATATGTTACTATTAAAGTTTCTTTAGGAGGCAATCATTGGTTTGTCTTAGCGGTTTATGCATCATTAATTCCTCATCTAAGACAACAACTTTGGGATTATTTGCCAACTCTTACGGATACTATGCAAGGGGCATAGGCTCTGATCGGGGATTTTAATGAGATTTGTTCACTGGTAGAGAGTTGTGGTAGATTGTTCTATTAGTCTAAAGCTTCCCAATTCTTATAGACAATGACAGCTTGCAGCCTTATGGACCTGAGGTATCAAGGTCAGCAATTTACTTGGCACCACCACATTTATGGTTTTGGTTATTTGGCCAAGAGATTGGATAGGGTTATAGCATTTGTGACTTGGCAAAATGCTTTTTCTGATGCTTATGTAGAGCACCTGTATGGATTTCATTCTAACCACAACCCAATTCTTTTGAGACGTGGATGATTGCCTTACAGGGAAGGGGAGAGGCCTTTCAGATTCGAGGCAGCCTAGACTACTCATAATGAATACAGGAATGTGATTAGTACAACATGGAATAAGAGCAGAAATAATGTAATGCATGGTCTCAATGAAGTCTGTAGGGACTCTATAAACTTTAATAACAATACCTTAGGAAACTTTTTTCGAAGGAAGTGATGTATCAAAGCTAGGTTGAAGGGTGTCCAAGTTTGTCTGGATTATAACTATTAGGAATCTCTCTTTTCTCTTGAACGTCAGTTGTGACAGGAATATAACGAAGTTCTCCGACAAGAAGAACTTTTAAGGTTTCAAAAATCAAGAGAAAGATGGGTGAGCCATGAGGATATGAACACCAAATTTTTCCACACTCTTACAAAGACCAGGCGAATGAGGAATAAAATATGTGGATTATTTTTGCCTGACGGGTCGTGGTGCTCTGAGGATAATACTCTTCAGGTGGAAGCTGTCAGTTTCTATAAATCACTATTCTATTATAATGACATTGTTGAGTTGAATGCCTTTGAGGGTGTTACTATTCATAAATTGTCATCGGAAGGGGTATCAGAGTTAGCTAAATCGGTAACCAAAGAGGAGGTGGATATTGCTTTAATGAGCATGGGTTCTTATAAAGCTCCTGGCAAGGATGGTTTTCATGCTCTGTTTTTTAAAACATATTGGGACATAGTAGGAGATGATGTTTGCAGGTTAGTTTATTCGGCTTTTGAGAATGGATCTTTTAATCAGGATATTGTTGAGACTCTTGTAGTTCTTATTCCTAAAGAGAAGAGACTCGCTACCTTTAAACAGTTTCATCCCATTAGTCTCTGCAATATAGTCTACAAGTTGATTACTAAAGTCCTAGTAAATAGACTGTGACCATTCCTGGATGACCTTATTGGGCCTCTTCAAAGCAGCTTCATTCTAAGACGCAATACTTCTGATAATGCATTGATTGCACAAGAGGTGTTGCACTTCATGCATAAGACCATAGGGAAACAGGGTTACCTAGCTGCTAAAGTTGATCTAGAGAAGGCTTATGATAGAGTTAACTGGGAATTTTTTTATAATACTCTAGAGCATTTTAGGTTCCTTGAAGGAACAGTCAGATTAATTATGTTTTGTGTTCAGTCTACCTCTCTAACACTCCTCTGGAATGGTTCAAAATTACCTTCTTTCTCTCCAAATCAGGGGCTTCGACAGGGTGATCCACTCTCTCCGTACTTATTTGTTCTAAATATGGAGAAGCTATCTTGCTTGATAAGCAAAAAGGTATCTGATAAAGTGTGGCAGCCAATTCATGTTTCTAAAAATGGCCCAGGCATTTCACATCTCTTGTTTGCTGATGATGTCCTTTTTTTTATCAAGGCTAACAAAACACAAATATGCTCACTTATTGATGTTCTCACTAGCTTTTGTAATGCATTAGGCCTTATAGTGAATTTTGATAAATCAAGAGTTATGACCTTAAGGAATGTTAGCAGACATTTGAAAAATACATTGGCTCAGCTGTCACTAATGAAATTTACGAGTGACCTTGAACCATACCTTGGTTTTCCTTTGTTTTAAGGGCGTGTAAAACGATCAGACTTCAACTTCATCATGGATCGTATTCAATCTAGACTGGCAGGTTGGAAGGGTCATATGTTTAATAGAGCAAGAAGGGTAACTCTAGCTTGCTCAATTATTTCTTCTATCCTTACATATTATATCCAAAATCAATTGTTTCTGAAAGTTGTGTGTAATCGCATTGACAAGACTATCAGGAATTTTATTTGGGGCAAAGGTGAATCAGGTTGTGGTTTCAATTTAATTAATTGGAAGACCATCATTAAGCCTAGAAATTTTAGGGGGCTTGGCATCAGAGAAACTAGGATAGCTAATGTTTTTATCCTTAGCAAACTAGCTTGGCAATTACTTTGTAATGGGAGTAAGTCATGGGTTCAAATCTTTCATCATAAATATATGTGAAATTCTAGTTTGTTTTATTGTTCTCCTCCTTCAAGAACAACGTCTAACACGTGGAAAGCTATTTATAAAGCTTTCATATGCTTACGTGATGGTTTTGCTTTTAAATTGGGTAAAAAATATGTATCATTATGGTTTGACCATTGGCTTAATGCAGGTATAGTGGGTTCCCTTGTTGACTATGTTCATATTAGTGATTCTGGCTTAATGCAGGTATAGTGGGTTCCCTTGTTGACTATGTTCATATTAGTGATTCTAATTTGAAGGTGAATGATTTATGGGTTAATGGCTACTGGAACTTCAGTCATCTTATGACTAATCTTCCTAATGATATCAGGAACCTTGTTACAGCTGTCCCAATACCTTCATATCGTCGGTCTGATGATAGCATCATTTGGCTGTCTAATATTACAAGAATATACAACCCGAAATCAGCCTACTTATGGCTTCTGAAATCTTACGTTACTCTCAATAGTGATCGACACTGGTTTTGGATTTGGAAATTGAAAATTCCCGAAAAGGTTCAGTTGATGATATGGCAAATTTGGCATGATTGTTTGCCCACAAATTCATTACATTTCAAACAGCACCTGACTTCTTCATCGACCTGTTATTGCTGCAATAAAGAGGAGGAAGATATTCTACATTGCTTAAGAGATTGTGTGCATGTTAAAAATGTTTGGGAGACACTTGGCTTTGTTTATTTGGGGGACTTTTGGAGTGCTAAAGTTAAAGTCTGGTGTCAAAACTTTATCTTATCCAATGCAACAACTATATTCCTTTCGGCCATCTGGTGGTTATGAAAGTGTAGGAACTACATTGTGCATGGTGAGTATTTGCAGGGGATTCCTGGATCATTAACCAAATTCATCTTTTAAATGATGAATGCTGAAAGGTATAGGGCAGCTTGGTTTCAGTTCAAAAAGATCTAATATATATTTCATGACTTCGTCCAGATGATAGTTGCGTTTGTGTGAATGTGGACGACAACTCTCAGGGCAACCTAGGCATGTCTAGGTTTGGGGGACTGATTCGAAACAAGGAGGGTTACTGGATGTCGAGTTTCTTGGGTTTTTGTGGTTTTGGATCGAATCTTCTTCCAAAGCTTTTGGCAATTAAACATGGCTTAGTTGTAGCATGAGATAAAGCTCATAGAAGGATCATTCTCTAATCTGATTCTCAAAGGGCAATGAAAGAGGGCAACTCTAAATTCCATAAATTAGGTGCGATGATTGTAAATGTCAAGTTCCTTCTTGCAAGGGAATGGGAGGTTTGTATGCATCATACTTTAAGGAAAGTGAATGCATATGCTAATTTTTCAGGTAAGCATGATGCAAAGAATCATGATTTGTTCAAGGTGTGGGACATTCCTCCTCTAGGGCTAGACTCACTTCTTATGCCCGATTTATTGGGTACCAATTTTAGGAGAGTTCTTTAGTTTAAGTCTTTTAAATTCCATTGCATCAAAAAAAAACTTAATGAATTAAATGCATTTTTTTTAATTGATGGATGTTCATGAATATAATAGTGCTTGAGTTCTTATTGAGTTGGTTTAAGGTGATTTTGGGGTGAAAATAAAGGGGTTCAGTGACTGGAATTTGGAAGAATCTGGCAACAATAGTGGTTTGCATGTGAGATAAATGTTATTAAACAATAAAAAGAGTCACCATGTTATAGTTAGGCATCCTATTACAAAAACCTAATTTATATAGGAAAAGCATTGTCCATATGCCTTAATTTACCGTGAATTGTAATAGTAAATTGATGGTTTTATCCTTAAAAAAAATCAATTAAATTGGTTTTGAGGGGTCAAATGGTCTTTTCACGAGGTTCATTTGCCACTCTATGTTTGTAATTACTTGAATACCCTTAAAAGCAAAAAAAAAAAAAACTTGTCTGTGGCCTAGGGGCATTTATGGTTTTTTACTTTTTTTAAAACAGTGTAATGACCTAATTGCTCATAGAATCAAAATTTTCAAACCATGGCTTCAGGGGCTTTTGTGTAATTTCATAGAGCTTTTTCCATAGTATTATTTGGTCCTAAGGGCAATATGATAATTTGATAAATAAAGCAGTGTACATATGTCTTGAATTATTGTAGATTATAATACTGAATTGATGGTTTTGCCATTGAAAAAAAAAATCAATTGAACTAGCCTTGTAAGGGTAAAATTATCTTTTCACAATGTCCATTTGTCATTGTATATTTGTTAAAGGGCAACTCAGTCTTTTTCTAATTGTTTTTACATAGTGAAATTACTTAAATACACTTGAAAGCAAAAAAAAAAAACTTTATTGTGGCCTAAGGGCATATATTGTTTTTTTACTTTTCTCTTTTAAAGTAATGACTCAATTGCCTTTAGAATAGAAATTCTCAAGCCATGGTTTTAGGGGCTTTTGTGTAATTTCATATAGGTTTTTTTTGTAATAATTATTTGGTTCTAGGAGCAATTTGGTAACTTTATAAATAAATAATTATTGACGCGTAAGCCTTTTTTGGTAACTTACAATTTGGTTATTGGTGGGCTTACATTTTTTTTTTGGATTTTAATTACTCTTTGTCCTTTTGGGTCCTTTTTTATGGTTGAATTATTTTTTTTAATTACATCTTTCAATATTTTGTTTATTGAGAATTAAGTTTTGTGATTTTTTATATATATATTTGATGCTTTTGGTCAAATGGCTCACAAGTTTTATAAGCTAATGATGTTTTTCTAAAAAGACTAGGTTTCATGATTCTCTTCATTTTTATTTTTATCAGGTTACCCGATCTCATAACTTGACCTATTGGTTTGGTGGTTGACTTTGGTGGGCTCAATTTTATTCTTTTGTATGATCAATTTTTTTTTCAATTTTATCTTTCAACGTTTGATTAGTTGAAAATTGAGCTTTGAAACTTTTTAAATTTAATGCTTTTGGTCAAATGACTCAAGCCACAAGTTTAATGGATTAATATGAGTTGACATCATTTTTTTTTCTTATTTTTTGATTGGGAATTAAGTTTTTTAATTAAGCTTGGGTATGATATTTTACGGGTTATGATTTTGGAAGATTAAATTAGGGTTTTCTTTTTCATATTATTAAATTAACTAAACTTATTAAACCTAGTCAACTCATTGACCAGAATCCTGAATTTTATTTAATTCTTTAGAAATCCTATTGTCGTCTTAACTTTGTTCTTCTTACATCTAGAAACAATTTAGCCTAACTTACAGTCTTGACTATTCCTTTCTATTATAGGTTGAACACCCATCCACCCTCTCAAACCTTAACAAAATTCTTAATTGAAGATGTGCTAAAGTTGTTAGATGAAGAATTAGATCTCACTATTATAATAGTTATGGGCATGCGGAATCGTATGGATTTTGTGTACACAATCTATGTCTTGAATGGTTCTATGACATATATTTAAATCAATAATGCTAAGGCATTATAAAAATCCTTGGATTGAAAGTACAAGGCTAATGATGTCGATATGAAGAAATTCATAGTCGAAAAATTTCTTAACTTTAGGATGATCAATTTAAGAACTATAATAAACCAAGTCCAGGATATGCTAAGGATATGTTTGAGTGAAGATTTCCAAGTAGATGTTATTATTGAAAAATTACCACCATTTTAAAAAGACTTCAATAACTACCTTAAACATAAACAAAAAAAAAAATATGAGAGTTGAAGATCTCATCCTGATGTTAAGGACAAAAAGGGATGATAGGTTGTCCAATAGAAGAATAAGCACTTCCTTAATGGCCTTAGAAAAAATATGGTTGAAAAAGTGACAGTCTAAAAAAAAAAAAAAAAAAAAAAGCTTGTTGTGAAAGGAAATACATTGCAATGAAATTCAATGGGAAATATTTTATATGCAACAAGACTAGATATCAAGTCAAAAATTACAGAAAGAGATCTTAGTAAGACTTAAGCCAATGTCACTGAGGTTAAGAACCTCTCAAATGAAGTGCTAGAGATGAGCTTTTTTGTGGTATAAAAAAATATCTTAATTTAAAATAAATTCGGTTAAAGGTTTGTTAAATTATTTAAAAATTTATGATAGTACAAGAACTTAATTATATAGCATTTAAACTTCTATCATTATCTAATTAAGTTCTTAAATAATAAAATTATAAAATCATGTACTATAATTTTGTAATATTTCATTAAAATTAAATAGTAATTAAAATCTTAAAACAGATATGTATCAAATACATAGATTATATAGTATATAGTTGTTAGCACGTAATATGTGTGCCTATTAAAAATTTTTCTTTTTAAAAAATAATACATTATTTAAACCCTTATTATTTTTTTATTTAAGTCATTTTACTAAAATTAAAATATCAAATAATATATATTTTTTACACAGTATTATTAAAAAATCACGGGCAATTAAGAGTTTATAATATATGATATATTTGTATGATGAGTTTTATTTTTATTTATTTAGTTAAGAGGGTTCTTCACGATTTAAATCTTGAAAGCAATAAAAGGGTAGTTGATGCGTAATTTCCATTGGTCAAAGCTGAATCGGGGAAACAAAAAGGTCAACCAATTGGGTGGCCAAGATTTATTTTTATGACGGAGAGCTGTGATTGCAATATATAAATAATGTTTTGGGTTCTGTGCTGAGGAGTGCAGGGTTCTTTGTCATGAGGTCACGCCACTGCCGTTGTGTTAGTTTTTTACTCAAATGTAAAATATATATCACCCTTGACTTTAGCACTTTATTATTATTATTATTATTATTATTTATTGACACAGCCTTGATGGCAGGTGGCGTGTTGCAAGGGCATACAAAGATGCATGGGCCCTCAATGTTTGCCTTCAGTCCACATTCATCAAGTTTTCCACACAAAGATGATGACACCATCTCCAACCACAATTTAATCTCATATATATATAATTAATTTTAAATAAAAAAATAAAATATTTGATGGTGTAGTAATTTTTTTTTAAAATTTTTATTTGAAAATGCTTTTAAATAATAATTATTTTAAAAATTTATTTTTGACATCAGCATATTAAAACGATAAAAAATATATATAAAAAATTAATTTTAAATAAAAAAATAAAATATTTTAAAAACACATGACAGTTGTATTGTCAAATACGGTCGGAATACTTTTACCCAACCTACCTTATACTGTGGCTGGTCTATCGGAGGGATGTATCTTTTAATGTGCTCTCATCGCACCCTTTGAAAGGTATAATTACGGAAGTATATATTTTATAGGTTTTGACGAAGAAAAATGAAAAGTTAATTTTCATTTATTTTTTAACAAAAAATAAACAGAGTTGTGTTAGGATGGTAGAAGTGATTTATTATACCTACATATGTTTTTAATAGTCAAACTTAGGCAACTTGGGAAAATGCTCCTTTCTTTCCTCGCCATTGCTGACTCTTTGCTTAAGAAAGTTATCAGGAAAAATCCCCAAAATTGACCTTTTCTTTGTAGCAGTTGATTTTTTCAGAATTTAGTACAATTTAGTTAATTTAATCCAATTGAACTAAATTAAATTGCATTAAATTGTAAGACGGAGATAAATTGGAATTCTCAATAATGTTTAAGGCACAAAATAAATTGAGAATCTTTTTTTTTATTATTAACGTGGGTGTCTGGGTCAGCTTGTGTGCACCTTGACTAATCTCACGGGTCCTAAAATTAACGACCATGTAAGTTTTCAGTCGCTATCATATTAGCAACTTGAGAATCTTTAAGGAATGAGAAGAATATAGAATACAAATTAACAAAAACAACAATATATGGACATTATAATTTTTATATTTAAGTTATTTTAATATTTTATTTTTTAAAAATTTATTTTTGATATCAGTCAATGTGATTGAGAAGAATTTAAATACCAAGTAATGTCGTTATTTTACAAATTAATTTCTTTGATTTATATATATATATTTCAACTGAATAGTCATTTTACAAATTAATGCAATGAAGTATGATTGGATAATTCTGTAATCTGCTCTCAGGAGTCATAGTCATAATCATCCAATCCTTAATTTATTCGCAGTAACAAAAGGACAAAGTGGCTAACACTACATTTGATGACTAAAGAAAGTCTCCGCCGTGGTGTGGTCACCAAGAAATGGATGCTGTGATCGCCACCGCTTGTTTCTTGGATATAAAAACACAAAGTTTGAATTAGATGGTGAAAATGATGCCGCACTAACGACTACAATACCTCCGCCACACAAGTGGAGGCACTGTAGCTGATAATATATATATATATATATATATATATATATATATTATAAAGTATTTTTTAAAATGTTTTTTATTTAAAAATATATTAAAATAATATTTTTTATTTTTTAAAAATTATTTTTAATATCAGCGCATTAAAATGATCTGAAAATATCAAAAAATATTAATTTAAAGTAAAGAAAAAAATAAAAAATTTTCAAATTTTTTCAAAAGCGTTTTTGAAATGCAAAAACAAACAAGATTACGTATATTAGTTCGTGCTCTGCAGTGAGTCAATATTATTTTTTTAAAAAAAATATAAAAAAATATTAAGAGTATAAAGAATATTTTAAGTCTCTTAGATCTGACAGCCAAGTCAGATCCAAAAGATAAGATGAGAAATTAAAAGTATAACTATTATTATAATCCACAGTAAAAGATCTATTCATTTACAGTGATTTCTTCACATCATTTAACTTTTGTTATAATTATTATTTTTTTTTAGTTGTTAAGCTTGATTTTGCTACACATCTATAAGATTAACATGATTTTTTTAATAAAAAATTTAAATAAATATAATTCTAACAATTTTCATTTTAAAATAATCAATAGAATTTTATTGATTTTTGTACTAGGTTTTATTCAGATCACATATCAACTTTAGATTAATATCTTCTAACAATTTTCAATTTAAAAAAATCAATAGATTTTTTATTGGTTTTTTACTGGGTTTTATTCTGATCACGGATCAACTTAGATTAATATCATTCTAACAATTTTCAATTTTAAAAAATCAATATATTTTTTATTGGATTTTTACTAGGTTTTATTCAGATCACGGATCAACTCGAGTTTTGACAAGATCAATTTTTATTTTTTTATTTTTTTATGAAATCTAAATTAATTTATATCTTGAGTTAATCCACTAAGATGATTTAAATAAATTAATTTATTAAAAAAATTCAAATGATTCTAAAAGCACATCTAATGTATGTGCTTATGTATTCATAGAGAATAAAATAAAATAAAATAAAGAACGAAGGGAGTTATAATTATTTGGAGTCATGAAAGAATAAAAAAAGTTGAAATTCGAGGCATGCCAAAACGTTCCTTTCTGGTCCAATGACGACAAACCATTTCCTTGGGCAGCAAACCATTGACCCGTTACATTTTAAGTCAGCATAGATAATTACAATTATTTGGTCGGCCTTCCCTTCCAAGCTGCTCACGTTCTTGCTAAATTCTAAAGTTGGTAGCTTGGGATTCAGTGATTCCATTAAACTGAACAATATTAATTGTCCATGAAATATAAAATTAAGTTTATGAAATCTGAGTTTTTAGGATAAAATTAGTTCCTCGTAGCTCTACCTCCACTCAGAAAACCATTAAATTACAAAGGTGACTGTCTCATGGGGTCCATGTAGAAAAAAAGGAGCAATGCCTCCTTGAAGCTTGAATTGAATACATAAATGTTTCGATATTGCGATGAAAATATTGTCTGTTAAAAATTTAATTTTTATTTAAAATTATTTTTTTTTTAATTTTTAAATCGTTTTGATGTGTTGATATCAAAAATAAAATTTTAAAAATAAAAATAAATATTATTTTAATGCATTTCTAAATAAAAAACATTTTAAAAAATAATTGCTACTGCAATACTAAACACTACATATGTTATCCATGTTTCTTCTAAATTAATCCTAGCTATAAAGCCTTGGATCTTGATGTTATTAACTTGTCAAATAATATACGGGTCTAAGTCCTAGCAAACATTTTAAATTTACAAATATACTTGGAAACAAATAAAGAACTCAAGCTCAAAGACTAAGAATATAACTCCTAAATAGCACATTTGGAACTAAAAATTGCCAATAAAATTATCTTTTTATTTTTATTTTTGAGATTTCAAAAATAATTTTGTTGGTTGAGATGCCATTTCCTCCTTGCTATATATATATATATATATATATATGATTGTAATAGGATAATGACGACAAGGTAGTGTTAGGATCATGTATGCATCCCTTTCCCAGGATATGTGAATGTCTTCCATGGTATTAGTAGAGATGGTCAAGGCATAAACTTCACTGCTATAAACTCATCAATACCCCCAGCTGCACAACAACCTATAACAATCACAAATTAGAAAAAAAATCAAGAAAGAAAGAAGAACAATGAAACAGCGGTAAAGTAGTACAAAAAGACAGCATGCCACCAAAGCTTCAAGCTCTCAAATCTCGCTCCACCGCCAGTGGTGGCTTACACTGACACTGCCAAAAGGAAGAAAGCGAAGTGCTGTAACCTCATGGGGTAGTCCACATGCCTCCCCTCCCCACCAATAAGCTTAACGACATGTTGAAAGCCAAGCTATCTTGCTAGAAACGAAAACAAAATCAGGGGCAAAAAAGATCAAAACTTTTTGACCATTGTATCCTTCTGTAAATGGAGGTGACTGACACCGCTAACACCAAGAGGAGAAAGAAGAAGAAGAAGTGGTGCTTCCTGTGGACTAGTCCACACCTCCTCTCCACATGGTTTGGCTGAATGGTGCGATGTAATTCGAGTCACCGCTCCCAACTTTAATTTGCAACACTGTTCCAACGTTGTTTCGCCACTTTCACTAACTATTTTAGCCTATTCTGATCCACCACATCCACTCCAGAAGATCTATTTCAAGTCTAAATATTTCTTGGAATATTATTTTGGTTTATGGTTGCTTTAAATGTGCATTTATGATGAAATTGATGGATTTGAATAACCTTTAAGATTGATTGCGTATATATGTGGATGTTTTGATTTGTTGACATGTTTTTTTATATGTTGTATTATGTATATAAATTTGCATTGTTAATATGTTCAATTGTTTTCAAGTTTTTTTTAGTTTTTGCACATCTAGGCCAAATCCTTAAAAGTTTGCATTTTACTTATTTTTGATGTTCCTTGGTGTTATTTATGTATAAGTTAATTTACTTTGTCATAAAATGATAATGTTCACCCAGACATTTATTTATATTGGATTTATAACTTGTTTATAAAACCAGCCAAAGATTTAGCCCACATTAAAAAGCTTTTATAGACCAACATTTCACAACCCTTTTCAAAAACGTTTTTTTTAAAACGATGTTAAAAATAATTTTTTTTTGTTATTCACTCGTAGTATTAGAGGTAAATAGACTGATAAGCTATTATTTTGAATGTTAATGAGGAGTGACACCTCAATTCCTTTTGTTTTAATATATATTTGAAACATGCCTTTCTTTTAAAATTTTAAATGTTTAGGTCTAATATTAAGCGATGACATCCAAGTGTCAATCGAGGGTGTTAATTTTTTTTAGTAAATGTCAAACAATCATGTTACTAGATCCTACCTCAAAGTAGATTAACCCATAATGGATATTGTTTGGATATTTGAGATTGGACCATAAAAACCTTATTTATAAAAAATTATGAGTGAACCTTGGTGCTATAGAATAAACAAACTTGAACAAGTTATTATCTACGGGTTACTATTTCATAAACAAAATGTTTAACAGAAACATTTTATAAGATAATGGTTGGGTTTAATAAGCCTAATAAAGACCCACTCAATTATATATTGATATAGATTGATAGACTATCATGGGTCATAGGTTATGGTATGGAGAAGTAAATGGTTGTAGATATGATAATTCATGAAGCAATTTGTCATGGTGGTACCGGTCGGTAGCTCAACATGTGGTTGTAGTAGATTATTTATTTTATTTTATATTTTATATTTTTTATATTCTCCCATTGATTTATATGCCTCACTTGAAATAAAAAAAAAAATCAGAAATTTATGTCCTCGAGAGTGTTCTATTAGACAATATTCGACAATGTGTTTGCCATGCGATTTTTTTGTTTATTATTGTCATATTGTCATTACTCATCAATGATAAGTTCTATCAGAATTTTTTTAATGATGGAGTCGACATGCTAACTTCAAAGTTCAGACACAGATCAATAATGCAACCTTTGTTTAAGGTTATTTCGACTTCCTATATCACAAACTTCAAGAATCGTTTTTGTTTATTATCATAAAATTACAGTGCATCCAGTCAACAACTGCTGCCGAAAATGTTAGGTTTTTGGGATGACATACTCTTTCTGCTTTCTTTCTTTCCCATTTACAATGTCCCCAAGTATCAAATCACTCTTTCGATGCATTCTGGGAAAATCTTTAGTAATTAATCTATCTCGGCCTTGGCATCTCTACACTCGACGTATATCTTGCAAATCATTCTTAGCTGTCTCTGCAAATTTTCACGTGGGAGCTAAGACATGATCTTGCTTGCATGAAGATTGTACTGTCAAGGGCATCAATTACTGCTGTCTCTTAATTACATGATCCAGTAGCAAACTAGTGATCAGGTCTTTATTTAAGATCAACATGAACAAGAGGAGATCCATGAAAATGGATTCCAATAATGAATAGACAAAACTCGAGTCTATCATGAAACTCTTGTGAGCAGAAAAATTTGTCAATGCGGAGTAATTGTCCCTCAACATGCAGCTCTTCTGGCACCAAAAAGCCCACTGCTGAAAAGCTCTATTCTTCTTCTAAAATGAGAAATGATCTTCTCACTTTAGCCATAAACGTCCAATATATCAAATCTGCTCACAAGTCAATATACGAGCAAATAATAGTTCACAACATCTCATAACTTTCACATACAAAGCTAAACATATGTACATGAAGTATGAATAACATAGGAAATTACTGACACTGACAGGAACTTGTGTTAATTAGTTAATGTAATTAGAGTTAGCTTACGTGGTAATTAAAGTGAACAAGTGTAAGGAAGGTGTGCTGATTCTGTATGTATAAATAGGGCTGAATGTTTTGCAAGGAACTATAAGAGAGAGAGAAGAGTGAATTAAAAGTTCAGCAGTTTTAGTGACGACTCTCCCTTATTCATAGCTGACTGATCTGCAGAAAAATTGCAGACTTGTGTTTTCCTTAAAGACCTGCACTTTTGTTGTTTATTTGGCCGCACACAAGCTGATTATTCAGCCGATAGAAAAGCACTGGAAGATGCTGAATGAGGATTATGGAGAGATCATTTTTCGTCTTAACTAGAGCCAAAAACCTGGGACGTGACAAGATCTGCTGATCTCAGACCATTAGGGGGTATCCAATCCAAAAAGCATAGCAGCTGTGCAAGTGGAAGCACCACAGTACGTAGCCATACCAAACAATATTCCAGCACCAAATGGGATGAATTTAAAATCAATCCCCTTATAATCCATTGAACTATCAAGAAATCTCTCTGGATAGAATATCTCTCAGGTTCAGTCCAGTTAATGGGTTCCCTCCCAATTCTCCATATGTTCACAGTAACTTTGGATTGGGCAGGCATGTCGTAACCAGTAATCTTACATGCCTCTTTGCTTTCTCTTGGAAATAGCAAAGGAATTGGGGGTATGTTCAAGAGTTTCTTTGATAAGCAACTGTAAGTAGTCCAGTTTGTGAAGACCTGCTTCATCAACATTTGCGAAGACCTGCCTGGCTTCTGCTTGTGCCTTTTCCATTACTTTTGGATGTTTTGCCATTTCCGTTTTGCCCATTCTACCGTCCTAGATGATGTCTCACTACCAGCAACGAACATGTCCTGAAATTCAATTATTGTCTTATGCTAGACAACTGTACACCATTTACTGTAGAATCATACAACATATTTTATAGACAAGAAGAGATATTACATAGAACTTGCAGCTTGACCTCAGTAGTGGAGGTGCTCCATATTATAAATCTTATTTACTCAAAGTTGATGCTGGTTATGCATTGATGAGCGGGGTTTTCGTTATCACGTGTTCCCTATTTATAAAGGCAGAACCTTGAATTTCTTAGCAGCGTCAAATTTGGCAAACTCGTGTGTGTGTGTGTGTGAAGCAATAAATATACTAACCAAGATAATTGCTTTAATGTTCTTTGTAGTTAATGTAAATTCAAGGTCTGCTTGGCCCTAAAGATTCACAAGAACATCTACAGTATCATGTTCTTCCCCTCCAAACCAGTGATTTATTGGCTAGTGCTCCATTACCCGTCAAATATTTGTTTTAGTAAAAAAATAATATGCGAACTTTTCTAATATGGTTATTTACCAAAACAAATTGTAATAAAAAATCGAAGAGTTTATACATGCATTTAATTAAATAGATCAAGAACTATTTATGAAAATAAATATAAAAAAAAGTCATTAATAATAACTAAAAACTAAACTAGAAAAATCAAGAGATAAATGTATATCAAGATATTTGGTCTCGCAACATAGATCTTATACTTGGTTGTGTTTAATGATTTTGTTTATTAAAATCAATTTTTTATTTAATCAAATGATAAAAGAAATAGACACACACATTAAAGCGACTAAATAAAGTCAAATAAAAAATTATACAAGGTTGCACATATCTGGAAAAAAAAAATATTATCATTTTGTGTGCAAACCAAGTAAAAAATAAATAATATTTAACCAAAGACTAAATTAAAAAGTTAAAAGATAGATATAGATGTAAATATCTGATCTAAAAAAACAGGTCATAAACTTAATTATATTTAATAAATTTGTTTCTAAAACCAATGCTTCATCTACTAAAATGATAAAAAAAAACGTGTAGAAAAGATATTGAATGAAATTAATACACACACACACACACACGACTACACAGAAAGAATGACTTCTAATACCATAAAAAAACATTCAAAATTTATTTGTAAACCAAGTAAAAATTAAATCATAATATATTAAAACAAATCATAAAAATGAAAAAAAAAATTCAATACAGAAACCTAATAAAAAGTCAATATTGAAGGATGCAATTGAAGAAAAAAATAAAAAAAAAATAAAAGACCAAAAAATTCAAAAAAAAAAAAACATATTACA